>Ga0315279_10000076_pt1 | contig 206591 bp, 190 predicted proteins | sample YL17G06_20_MG_FD_203694 | JGI IMG/M metagenome (GOLD analysis project Ga0315279, IMG submission 203694) | Sediment microbial communities from Yellowstone Lake, YNP, Wyoming, USA - YL17G06_20 | ecosystem: Environmental > Aquatic > Freshwater > Lake > Sediment | place: USA: Wyoming | collected...
CCCAGTATGCCGCGCTGTCCCTCTCACTCACTCCCCTCGTCATACCTGGGAATCCTCCGATAACACCTATGACGATAAGGGCTATTATGACAACCACAGCCAGTATAATCAGATATTCTATGGCTGCTTGACCTTTCCTCATATTCCTCATTAGATACACCCCCGTATAGGCGCAGGGATATTATTTTAAGAGATATAAATAGCTTTGCCTAAATGAAAATTAAAAAGAAAATAAAAAATCAAAAGACTCTAGGTCTGGCAGGTTCCAACCAGTGGCTTCTCTCCTGTGAATGTGTACAGCACACCATATGTTGCATCCTTGTACTGTATCACAGCATTCTTGGAGAATGAAGTTCCCGCACCAGTGCAGCCCACCAAACCGACTGTGTAGTTCACAAGTATTGCAGAACCTGGCGATATTATTACTCCTGTAGCGCTGTAGTTCAGAGCCTCACTTCCGCCATCAAACTTTATGCTTGTGAGGTTTATTGAGAACAGCCTGTTGTTCCTTATAACCAGTTGGCTGCTACCTGCAACGGTAGCTATGAAGTATCTTGTTATACCCACGTCAGCTCCAGCCCAGTATGCCGCGCTGTCCCTCTCACTCACTCCCCTCGTCATACCTGGGAATCCTCCGATAACACCTATGACGATAAGGGCTATTATGACAACCACAGCCAGTATAATCAGATATTCTATGGCTGCCTGTCCTTTCTTCATTCAAATCACCCCGTTATAATCATTTACTACTATTAATTCGGGATTATTCTTAAATCTATCCCTAAACTGAGGCAGTATAAATAAAATAGCTGCTATTGTTCTAACAATGAATTCCCACTGGCATGAAGGGGTGCGGGCAAATATTATAATACTTCTTTCATTATATCATCTTTCGTGGTGAGATGGCGAAGAAAAGAATCCTCGTGCTATCCATAGACAGGGATAACGACCTCTATGATAAAGTGAAAGTGAGCGGCCCAGTAATTGGTAAGCAGGCCAACGTAGAGGCAGCCACAAAACTAGTTCTCAAGGACCCAGAGGAAACTGACGCAAACACAATATTCGAGGCTGTGAGGATATACGACTCAATCTCAAAGGAGAGCAATGTAGAGATTGCCACGCTTACAGGAGACAAGAGCCTGGGCTATTTTGCCGACAGGGAGGTAGCAAAGCAGCTCGACTCAGTTCTTAGAAATTTTCGTGCTGACTCCTGCATCCTCGTCTCAGATGGTGCCAGCGATGAGCAGGTGATACCAATCATACAGTCAAGAGTAAAGATAGATTCAGTGAAGCTTGTCGTGATGAAGCAGGCCAAGGAGTTGGAGAAGACTTACTTTGTATTGCTTGAGAAGCTCAAGGAGCCGCACTATGCCCGCATAATATTCGGCCTACCCGCCCTTCTCATTCTCATTCTTGTAATAAGCGATATGCTGGGATTTGGCTTGAAGTTGGCAGGAATAGCCGTAGGTTTGGGCTTTCTAGCATTCGCTTTGGGGATTGAGGAGAGAATAATCCACTCCTTCTCGGAATTCCGCTTCTCTGTGGAGAAGCTCAGCTTTATACTCTACCTCTCAGCCATGCCACTTCTAGTAATCTCAATAGTGCTGGGCTACCAAGAATTCCTCATAAAAACACACGAGACACCTGAGACGCTGAAGCTTGCAGCTTATGTTCTGCTCAGGATGCTTCTCCTACTTCCGTGGGTGGTTATCCTCCTCATACTTGGAAGGATAGTTGATTTGCTGCATGAGAGAAAGAAGTACGCAGTGGTGAAATACGGGTTGTATGCAGTGAGCGTGTTCATCCTGTGGGCAGTCTTCACAGTTGCCAGCGAGTGGGTGGTTGCAACTGTATACTTCTCGGATTTTGTGGCAACTCTTATTGTAGGAATGTTAGCTGCGTTTCTTTCTCTGAAAATAATGGAGTGGATAAAGACAAGGCTGCTCACTTCAATGAGGCTTGAGAACAAGGAAGTGCTCACAGAGCTTGGAGCCTACATAGGCAAAATAGTTGGAGTGGATAGGAGGAGGGACCTCATAATTGTCCAGACTCCTTTCGGTCACAGGTTGGATTTTGATTTCGATAGAATCTCCGATGTTGGGGAAAGAGTGCTAATAAAATAGTTACCTGATAATTCCCCTCATATCATCTATGAGCTTATCCTTCTTGCTGCTCTCTTTCAGCGTTTGCCGCAGCACCTCAATGATATTGCTCACTGGAACAATCTTTATCTTCCCAGCCTTATCCTTCCCTAGGTAAACATCATCCTTATTTGCTTTTGGAATTACAGCTTCTCTCATACCAGCATCTATTGCTGCCTCTATCTTTGCAGTTACACCTCCAACTGGCAGAACCTCCCCCCTCACGCTCAGCGAGCCTGTCATTGCTATGCTCTGGTCAACGGCAACCTCCTCCATTGCGGATATTATAGAAACTGCAATGGATATGCTGGCACTGTCTCCCTCAACACCCTCATAGGTTTGGAGGAACTGGACGTGCATGTCATACTGCGAGACATCCTTGCCAATATGCTTCTTTATTATTGCACTGACATTCTCAACTGCCTCACGGGCAATTTTGCCAAGCTTGCCTGTTGCAATGAGCTTGCCCTCGCTCTTTGATGATGCTGGCGTGACCTCTGCAACTATAGGCATTATGATGCCTGATGAACCATCACCCATCACTGCAAGGCCGTTCACCTTCCCAATTGCAAACCCCCTGTTCCTGAAAACTTTGTAATCTTTCCTCAAATCTATAATCTGCTGCGAAACTTGTTGCTCAAGAGTTCTTGCAACTCCTTTTGCGCTCAGCACATGCTTCAGCTCCACGTACTTCGCTCCCTCCTCCCTTGCGACATCCCCTGCAGCCCTCACCAAACCCCCAAGCTCCCTAAACCTCATGCTTAACCTCTTCTTCCTGCCAGACTTCCTCCTCGCCTCCTCAACAATCTCATCAACAGATTCCCTTGTGAAATGCGGTATCTTCCCATCCTTCTTAACTTCTTGAGCAACGAACCGGACCAGCTTTTTTCTGTTCTCCTCATTGTCCGGCATTGTGTCATCCATGTATATCTCATAACCATAACCCCTTATCCTTGACCTCAGGGCAGGATGCATCTTCTGCATGTCTATCAGATTTCCAGCAGCAACAAGCACGAAGTCTGCTGGAACAGGCTGCGTTTTCACAATTGCCCCGCTGCTCAGCTCGCTCTGCCCCGTTATGGGGTATTTCTTCTCCTGCATTGCTGTGAGAATCTCCTGTTGAGATTTCGGGCCTAGGGATGAAACTTCATCCAAGAAAAGCACCCCCTTATTGCTCCTGTGAATTGCCCCTGCCTCAACCCTGAGATGTGCTGGTGTTCCAAGTCCCCCAGACTGCAACGGGTCGTGTTTAATATCTCCGAACAATGCCCCCGCCTTCGCGCCACTCGCATCAACAAAGGGAGCATCCTTCTTCCCAGAATTGTCGACTATGAGCTTGGGCTCTGAACTTTCAAACGAACCCATTCTTCTTGAAACTCCTGAGGCGAGAACTATTGCAGCACCGAACACGAATAAACCAAGAACTGCAGCTGCTATCACCCACTTGTTATCACCCTGCACGAAATCCGAGAATGAGAGGTAGAGCAGGGCAAGCACGAGGATGCTGAGTATAAGAAATGAAGGCGATATGCCACTCCCGCCAGTCATCCTTCTCATCCTCGTCCCCTCAATAATCCTCCTCCCTTCCCCAATGTCCGGAGCCCCCTTTGGGAGCTTTCTCTCTTTGGAGTAGGTTTTGACAACCCTCACAAGGGGCATGTTCTCATCAAGTGGGTTGGGGTAAACCAGCACATCCTCCAATTCCTCTGCAGGCATGAGCTCTGCCATAGCCTGAGCTAGCATGGATTTGCCAGTCCCAGGAGACCCCATGAGTAGTATATTCCTCCTCTGCTTTGCGGCTTTCCTTATTATCGCAACAGCCTTATCCTGCCCAATAACCTGGTCCACAAGCTTCTCAGGGACCTCAATCTCCTCAGTTGTTTTGTAATTCCCCTCAAACTTAGCCATAACAGCACCGGTTCGCTCTAAGTATATTTCTCCAGAAGATTATTTATCTTTACTGTATGAAGCTTTCTAAACAGAAGCTTTGCACGTAAATACGTAAAATCTATTTTTATTACTTTTCACCGGAAAGTTACCCCTTGCAGAGGTTTATAAACCATGAAATTGACGTCTTATCATGCTCATTTCAAAGACTCTGAAATGCAAGGTTTTCAAACCAACTCAGAAGAAGCTTGAGCTACTTAACAGGGAGTATTCAAATTTTCAGATTTACGTCAGAAGCGGCAGAGATTTTGGAATCTACTCACTCACAAAAGCAACTTTTGACTTCAAATACAAGAAGAAAGTGAGGAGAAAGAAACAACCTATGCCACTTCATAACCAATCAACAAAACTGAAAATAACAAACCATAAACTAACTCCTTATTGGTTTAGAGTACCCATTAAAGGCAAAAGAGGAGGCATCTGGCTTCCAATAATACCTCATGAGAACATAGATTCCTCTTGGGAAATAAGAGAAGCAAAATTATTCAAAAGAAAGAAGGACTTCTGGATTTATATAACAATCAGGAAGGAAACCCATCTCAAGACTTCATACTCTTCCGTACTTGCTCTGGATATTGGCGAGAAAGTGATAGCGGCAGCCGTGCTGTCCAGTGAACATAAGCCAATCTTCCTTGGCAGGGAGGTTAGAGGGATTAGGAGGCACCATGCCTGGTTGAGAAAGAGACTGCAGGAAAGAGAATTATTCAAGAAACTCAAAGAGATGAGAGGAAAGGAGAGGAGGAGAGTTGAACTGGTTCTGCATGAAGTGTCAAAACAAATTGTGGAGCTGGCAGAGAGAAACAATTCAATAATTGTTATGGGTGATTTGAAAGGAATAAGAAAAGGTGGCAGAGGAAAAAGGTTCAACAGAATAGTCAACGCCTTCCCATTCAACAAGCTCTCATTCTTCATTGAATACAAGGCACATCTGAAGGGAATTGCAGTTGTAAAAATCAGGGAAGATTACACAAGCAAGATATGCAGCAGATGTGGTGAGGAAGGGAAAAGGATAAAACAAGGATTGTTCAAATGTCCTTATTGCGGATACCAGGCAAATGCAGACTTCAACGGTGCAATGAATATCCTGAAGAGGTCTCTGGAGTACATCTCCAAAGACGGGGCTGTTGCTTTCAGCCCAGAACCGCCGATGACTGAGAAGACGAGGGCGGAAGCACATGATATTTAATTTATGTGCAAAGCATTAGAACCCAATACGTTTAAATTCATGAACGTGAAAAAAAATATGCGCTCCCGCCATAGCTCAACTTGGTAGAGCATCCGGCTGTAGTCTTGCTTCGCTGGTTTTTTCCAGCAGAAACCGGATGGTTGGGTGTTCAAATCACCCTGGCGGGATTGCCTTGGTAGTGTAGTGGTTAGCATTCAGGCTTGTCAAGCCTGCGACCCGGGTTCGAATCCCGGCCAGGGCGTTCTATTTAAATATTTTGAATGAGCGGATGATTCTTGCTGAAATGCCAGTTGATATTATTTAAAATCCATCAGGCAAAAGTTATGCATGAGTGACTACAAGAAACTCATCTCTGATTTTTTGAAGCAGAGCAGGAGCATGGGCATTGTGGATTATATAGTGAAAGGCTCTCTGCTGCTTTACACATTCCTGCTATTCAGCGCCCCCCTAACAATAGGCAAAATTCCAGTGCCAACTCCGGAACAGGTAATTTTTCTCGTTCTCACATATGCAGTTTTTGTTGGCAAGGGAGTTGGGTTCATCAGGGACCTGGCTCCTCTCGTGATATTGTTTTTTGCTTACGAGGCTATGAGAGGTGTTGTGGTTGCAAATGAGCAAAGAGTGATAACAGAGTACTGGTCCTCAAGCCAAAGTATGAATGGGCTTGAGGTGAATACAACTCCGAGGCTTATGAACATTGGTGATGCACTCAGCATAAGTGTGAGAGACTACAATGCCAAAGTTGATTATGTTGATGTACTTATAACAAAAGTTGGTGGGGGAAAAGCCACAACCGAAATAATGAATCTCAAGCTTGAGGGAGGTACTGGGAGTTATTTTGTAACTCAGAAAAAATCTGGTGAAATTTTTGAGCAGACTGGGGTTTACAATATAACTGCATCAGCACATAGTGATGCAGGCATAAATGGCAGCTCTACTGTTGGGATAACACAGAACGTGCATTACAAGGAACCAATCGAGTGGGAGAGGGCGATATTTGGTACGATTCCATCGGCATATCTGCAGGAGCGATTCTACAGGGAGGGGTCAGTTTCCCTTATAGATATCATCTCAGTGCTAGCTTACTGCGTGCACTTCCTCATCCCCTTTGGCTTCGCATGCCTTGTGTGGTTCGAGGATAGGGAGTTGTACAAGAAGTATTCTGCAACCTTTCTGATACTTACATACGCAAGCCTTATAACATTCCTTCTGTACCCAGCAGCTCCTCCCTGGTTGGCAGGGTTAACAGGATATCTGGATGGAGTTAAGAAGATATACCACGAAACCTCTAAGGTTCTCAATCTAGTCCTCCTGCCAACTTTATATTACTGGATAAACGCAAATGAGGTCGCAGCACTTCCGTCCCTCCATGCTGCATTTCCCCTCCTCATCGCAATTTACTCAGTTAAACTTTGGGGCAGGAAAGGATGGTTGGTTTTCCTCTATCCACTCGCCACTGCATTCTCACTTGTGTATCTTGGCGAGCATTATGCTGTCGATGTGCTGCTCGGCTTCCTTTACGTGTTTGCAGCCATGGCTCTCGTTGACCTGATTTTCAAATGGGAGGATAGGCAGATCAAGCCAAAACGCAAGGTGAGGGGGAAAAGGTGATTGTATGAAGTACATCCACCCAAAAGCAGAAGTTTCAGGTGATGTGTCTATTGGTGATGGCTCTTCAGTCTGGGCTTTTGCAGTGGTGAGGGGTGATGAGGGAAGGATAAAGATTGGAAAAAACACTAGCGTGCAGGAGCACTGCATGATTCATGGGGAGGGAGTTGAGATTGGGGATAATGTCACCCTAGGGCATGCCTCAGTGGTGCACGGTGCAAAGGTTGGGAGTAATGTGCTGGTCGGAATAAATGCTCTGGTGCTGGACGGGGCTGAGGTTGGTGAGTGGGTGATAATAGGTGCTGGGGCAGTTGTCCCTCCTAAAATGAAGATTAAGTCTAGCAGCTTAGTCCTTGGAGTTCCAGCAAAGGTTGTGAGGGAGCTCGATGAGGAGGATAGGAAACTTATAGAGAGCTCATACAAAAAGTATGTTGAGCGGGTAAGGAAGTTAAGCAGATAGGAACTTTTCCGAAAAGCTTAAATATAACTTCTTTCAAGTTCTTCAGTCCTTCTGAAGAGGCGACCTGCATGGATGAGAAGATGATGATGGCTATCTACAGCTATCAGTGTGCACTGGCTGAAAGTAGAGTAGCAAGGAAAAAAGAATGGAAAAAAGGAATGTAATTCACTACTTCTTCTGACCTATGAATCCTCCAATTGCGCCTAGCACTGCTCCAAGCACTACGCTGAATACAACGCCAATTACGAGTCCTACAAGCACTACTGCAATGGTGAATGCCCCGCCAACTGCTGCCCCAGCTGGATTTGATGCTGTGCCTGGCACTACGCCAATGAGGGTCAGCACTAGGGATATGATCCCATTTATTATGCTGGATATAAGGCCAGCCAAAGCACCCGTCAGAGCTGCGCCAATAAGATCGAGCTGGTGTTTCTTAGCTGCTGCATAACCTGCATACCCCAGAATCAAGCAATCGATTGCGAAGATGCCTAAACCCAGCACTATGGAGATTATCCCGCCTACAAGCGGTACAAATGTGCCAAGGACAACGCCGAGGACAGTGCCGATTATTCCCAGCACAACCAATGCAACCGTTGGAATCAAAGCTGCACTAATTATTTTCTTGAAATCCATATACGACCACCTCAAAGTTCACCTTTGGATAAGTTGTAATTTCAAGGTTTATAAACATATCACCCTCCTAAAAAAGGATAAATTTATAAGAGAAGAAAACAAATAAGTGAGTGAGGTGTTTACACATGTTTGAGGGTGTTATGAGAAGTGCGGGTTATGTTACAAAAAGAGAGTTCGAGAAGCTACAGAAGATTCTGAAAGATGAAAAGGCACGTGCTACTAGTGTTGAGGCTGAGAAGAACGCAATGATAAACGAGCTTGAGGAACAGATTGCAAGCCTCAGCAAAGAGAGGAAGAAGCTTGAGAATGATGTAAGCAACCTCTCTGGGGAACTTGCGAAGATAAATGATGAGAAGGTCAAAACCTATGAGATGCTCAAGGAGAGTGGGAGGAAAGCTGCTAAGATGAAAAAGGATTTGGAGGGCGACATTGCGAAGTTGAAAAAGAAAGCTGGGGGGATGGCAGAGAAAGTTAAGGATGTGAAGAGGGTTGGGAGGGAATCGCTTAAAGTTGCCAAGAAGGAGACAAAGCTTATCACAAGGGAGAGGGATAGAGCATTGAAGAGGATTGAGAACATGGAAAAGGGCGAAAAAGAATCTCTTGATGCTGCCAAAAAGGAGAGGGACAGGGCTGAGAAGAATATTGAAAGGCTCATGAAGAAAATCAAGAATCTCACGAAGAAGATGTCTGAGATGAGGAAAGCCAAGAAAGTTGCGAAGAAGCCAAAGAAGAAGTTGGAGAAAAGGAAGCCGAGGAAGAAAGCGAAAGTAGCTGCAAGGAAAGTCAAGAGGAGACCGGTAAAAAGGAAGGCAAGGAGAGTTAAGAGGAGATAAGGAGTGAACTGCTGATTCTTGAAGGTTTAAATATCGGAAAAGGCATAATCTAATCATGGTTACTGGGCATAAGAATTTTGAGAGTCCTTTTGAGGCTGAGTCCCCAGACCATATGAAGGGTAGAATCGGGGATTTCAAAGTAAAATTCACCAAGGACGGGATAATAGCTGAGAAGGGATATGAAAATTTGACAGTTCGGTTAAAAAGCTGGGATTATATAACGGTAAAGTTGGTGGAGGACCGGCAGGTAGTACTACCGCTTGTCAAGTTCGTTGCGTATTTCGATTTTAGCGGCATATCGGACCCAGAGCGGTTCGTAAGGATCGAAGCACGTTTTTCCCTCAAGAGGAAGGAAGAGAGCATGCTGGGGGCAATGAGCGAGGGCACCGTGACAGCGGAGTTGCTTGGTGGAGCTAGCAGTGTGTCTTTTAGGGACGATTTTTGCAAGAAGCTATACGGCGAGCTCCAGCTGCTTAGGAAGAATCTTGAGCGGGTTCTGGAGTCTGACCCGGATATAGGGCCGGCCTTCAGGGTTGAGATGGCTAGGAAGGAGCAGCAGAATGTAAAATTTTTTACTAGAGTATTCAGACTTGCGTTTGATGCGGTGAAGATTTCAGAAAAATGCGATGTGGAGACGACACCAAAAGCTTTGCTTCCTATCGTCATTGAAGCCAAAAAGGGCGAGGATGGAAAAGTCGTGCTGTTCGGGGTAGCAAGTCAGCTGTATGCATGGGCGGAGTTGATTAAAAGCAGCATCAGCGTGGATGATGATGTTTCCACCAAAGTTTCCAATTTGGAGAGAGCGGATAGGCTTGAGAAGGTTGGAAAAGTTCTTGTTGGATTGGAGATAACGAGCTTAAGGGAAGATTCCGAAAAAGAGTTTAAAAAATGGAAAAATGGCTGAGTAGTTGAGAAGATGAACCAAAAAAGAAAGCAGGAAGAGATAGGCTGTTGTTTTTGATTAAACTTTTCTCAAGATAAAGCAAGCTTAAAAAGAATAAAAGGTATAATTTAGGCATGGTCTACAAGATAGCACAAGAAAGAATACTGCATGAATCTGAGAGATTCTATATCCGAGAAGCTAAGCCAGCTGAACTAGATGTATTGCATGCTATATTTGAAGAAAATCTGGGTGATATCGGGCGAGGGGGAAATAAGTTAACTTTGGTCGCACTAGAAAAGGGAACAAACAACGTTATCGGTGGGATTGAGAGAGGAATCGATATCAGCTCTGGTACGGCGTGGGGACTGGGCTTATTCGTCTTGCCTCAGTTTCGCAAGTTGGAGATTGGCAGAACTCTTGTGCGCGTGATAGATGAAGAACTTGAAAAAAGGGGCGTAAGGGAAGTTATGACTGTCCCACAAGACGACGATGTTCATAAATTTTTTGAAAATTGTGGGTATAAGGATGCTACACTTGAGGTAGGAGAATTCAATAAAATGGACGTAATGAAAAAAGAACTGTGGAAAAAGCCAAAGCAATCTTAATATACTCTAAATTCAAATTATTATGTGGTGATATAATGAGTTGCTTTTCCAAACAAAGAAAAAGGAGGATGGAGAAACGAGCGAAAAGAGCGGAAAGTAGGAGGTTTGGTGGGAGACGTAGGTAACTATGCCCTATTTCTTGCTTCATCGTTTGGACTTATGATAAATTGAAGAAAAACGTACAGAAAAAGAAAGTGAGGAAGAGGGTGAAGAGAAAGGGCAGGAAGAGATAGTACTGCTTGTTCTGGACACAATTAAGAACTGTGTTCGAGGGAGCTGCTGCCCATTTACTTTTCAGTTCAGTTTCCAACTTCCAAAGCAAGGTTAATATACTCCCAGAAACTAACTACTTCTCGGTGGACTTGTGCTGGGATGGGTGGATTCGTTATTCAAGAAAAGCAACAAATGCGAGGTTTGGGAGCTCAGGAGCATACCAAGCGAAGAGTTTGACTCACACTCTTTCTTCATTAAGAAGCTGAAAGGGCTTGCTTTCTCTGTTCTATATGACTTCAGAAAGATGAGGTTGTTGTTCATAACTGTTAATTTTCCTGAGGGGCTTGTGGAGTCTGTAGCTGCCAGCGTGACTGGGCTGGAGTTCAGGAAGCTTGAGGATAGGATTACCTTTGGCGAGCTCAGGAATTCTTTCAGGTATGATGGAGTCCCCTTCAGGCAGACCGCAACAATTCAGGAACCATTCGCTCTGCACAGGGAAGAGAGGAGAGTAGCGGAAAAAAGCCTTCTCGCAGACCTGCCAATGGCTTTCAGGGAGAGCGATTGTTATCTGCTTGTTTCATTCGTCCCCGAAAGCAAGGAGGCTCTCCATGAGGTGAAGAGGCAATGGGAGGATGAGCTGAGCAGACTCACTCCTGTGAGGCGGGAGGGACTGTCAGTTGAAGGCCAGGGAGGCCAGAGGAGCTATTCTACTGAGAGGACTAACTATGAGGAAACAGATGTTGCGATGGTTGCTGCTGAGCTGCTGGCAATGTGCAATAATGCCCTGTTGCACAGCGATGCTGTCTACAGAGTGAGCGTTGTCGGATGGGGTGAGAGAGCAGAGCTGCTCAAGCAACATCTCAAAGGGAAGTACTGGGGAATTTACGAAAAAGTGAGAATAGGTGAGGAACTGAGGAGCTGCATGCCGGTTGGAGGGGGCGAGATACTGAGCGGGGAGTACGCTTCGCTATTCCTGCACTTCGCTCCTGAGTTCGCAAGAAGGGAGATAACAGTTGATATAGCGGAGGTTCCTAGGGAGTTTCTCTCCAAGGGGAAGGGGAGTATTGAAGTTGGAATTGAACTCCTCAAAGGAGTGAGAAAGCATAGAGGTATCTATCTGGATAGGATGGGGTACAACACGAACATACTAATTGTCGGGCAACAGAGGATGGGAAAAACTCTGTTGGCAAAGAGAATTGCAAGACACGCTGCTGTGGAGGGGGCGGGAGTGATAGTCTTCTCTCCAAGCTCTGAGTGGTCCTCGCTTGCAAGAGCAAGAAAGGGGATGCTGGTGATAAAGCTTGCTGAGAGGATTCCCTTTAACCTGGTGAGATGCCCTCCTGGTATCAGGAGGGAGCAGTTCTACCAGAACCTGGCGCTGCTTCTTGCAAATGCAATGGGAGCAGGTCCTTACACAAATCCGATAAGAAATGTGATGTTAAACTCCTTCACCTCTCTCTATGCCAGGGATAGGGAGCCCGGCATTGTCGACATCTACGAAGGAGTGCACTCCTCTGTTGTGGAATTCTATTCACAAGAGGGTGGAAAAAGCTTCGGCAAGTTCGGGCAGAACATCAGAGCCTCTCTTGAGAACCTGAGGCAGATAATGCTCAAGGAGCAGTTCCGGGTGAAGGATGGGATAAGGGTTGAGGACTGCATAAGGGATGGGGCCGTGTTTGATTTGAGCGGATGCAGCGAGCTGGAGAGGGCACTGCTCTATGCGTTCATACTCGCGCAGGTGTACAGCTACATACTGAGCAATTTTGATGAGAAAGGGGATAGGGAGCTCAGGCTGCTCGTAGTGCTGGAGGAGGCACATCTGGTTTTCAGGAGGCAGGGCAGGGAAGGCACAAGTATTGATGCGACTGCAACAGGCGATTTGGAAAGGAAGCTTGGGATGTTTGGCAAGAGAGGGGTGGGCATGATGCTCATCACTCATTTTGCTGACCAGTTGAGCGAGGTGGTGAGGAGACACGCGCAGACGCATTTTTATTTCAAGCAGGATGCTGAATCACTGGAGAGCGCCCTGAAGGATTTGAAGTTCAACCCAAGTGATGAGGAGCTTTGGAGAAGCGCATCCGCGAAGCTGCTCTCACTGCCGACAGGAGTTGCTGCATCCCGAGTTATGCATATTGAGAAAGGTGAGAGAATCGAGGCAGGGCCGTTCTTCATAAAAACAATTCCTAGCGAAGAAGAGGAATTGGAAGAGAAAGAGATTGATGATAGGATTGAGAAGTATACAAGCAAGAATGGGATAAAAATGCCTCCTAAGAAGAAGTTGAAGGTCAGAGTCATCTCAAAGCAGGATGGCAGAGGCATCCCGAATGCAGATGTGGAACTGCTGCTATGCGGGACTCCGGTTAGCTTTGGCGAGACACAGGATGGCGTTAACTACCTGACGGGGAGAGTTGAGAAGGAGATTGCTGGAAGTGCGTATGTTGATGCGGTTGAGGGAGAGGAGTATGAGCTCAGGATTTCAAAAAAAGGTTTCAGGAGCGAAAGCAGGAAGGTTGTTGCTAAGAAAGAAAGCTTTATACAAGTTGAGCTTGAGCTGTCTGGGAAGGCATCGAGGGAAAGAGGGAAGCTTTAACACATGGGTTTAAATAAATTAAATGCCATAAATTAGTGAGGTGAAATCATGGCAAAAGTTGCAGAGAGGAGCGAGTACACTCTAAAAGACGATATGGAAGTAGAATGGAATATAATTAAGGGGGCAGAGGAGAAAGGGCAGAAAATGACAAAGAAGATGCTTGCTAAGGAATGCGCTTATATTAAAGCAGATGAATGGTCGAGATTTGATAAAGCGTTTAATGCGCTCAAGGAACAGGGAGCAATTAGAGAAGTGACAAAAGAAGTTGGAAAGGGTTTTTTTGGGCCAAAGAAAGAAACTGTTTTAGAGGCAGTTAAGCCACCCGAGAAAGTAGAAGAACCAAGCATGAAAAAGGATATAAAGGAACTGAAGGAACACTCGGGCCACGCAAGTCTTACAGACGAAGACTGAGCGCCTACGGATTTGTCAGGATGAACCTCATCCTCTTCCCGTCATCCAGTATGCAAAACCCGTAGCGTACAAATTGTATGATGCTTCCTTTTTTCAAACTGCTGCATGAAGGCTCGCAATAGCCTTCATCCATCCCGAGACTATTTTTGTTGAACTTCTCCTCAATGAAAAGCTCAGAAGGAACAAGCACCTCTGCCTTCAAATGTTTCTCAGGAACCCAGTGGAGCTTTTTCTCCTCCATTCCCTCATTGCCAATGAATTCAGCTCTGAGAATCTTGCCTTTTTCCAAAAGTTTGGCATTGCATAAATCCAGCAACCTGAATTTGTCACCTTTCTTTAGATTTTGGGCATCGGATTTGCTTATGAAGAATTTGTCTGTTATCTCAACTACCCTCTCCCCGAGGTTTTCTGAGGGATGCTTCTTGAGTTTCACCTCTCCTTTCTGAATTCCCTCAACCCTCAGCTCAACTGGATCTTTTACAAAGAAATACCTCTCTGCCTTGGGATCCAACAGCTTTCTATTCTCTGTGAGCAAAGCATTTATTGATGGCTCGCTCTCCACCTTGCTAAGCCCAAAGCTGAGCACGAAATTCTTTACTGCCTCTGGCAGAATTCCCCTCCTCTTCAAGCCTCGCAGGGTTGGCATCCGGGGGTCATCCCACCCAGAAACCTTCTTCTCGTCAATGAGAGGCTTCAGCAGCCTCTTGCTGAGAGGCAGACCCTTTAGTGTAAGCCTTGAGAAGTCGTAAACAATTGGCTTCCTCAGCCCAAGCTTCTCGATAATTCTGTAGTACAACTCATCCCTAAGCTCATACTCCTTGCTCCTCAAAGCATGTGTGACGCCATCAAGTGAATCGGCAATGCTCACCTCAAAATCATAGGTTGGCCAGACAGTGTATTTCTTGCCTTGCCTGTAATGCTCCTTGGTGCATATCCTAAATAGTGTCGGGTCGCGCATCACGGTATTTGCGGCATCCGGCTCTGCTTTCAACCTGAGAATCGCGTCTCCCTTCTCGTATTTTCCCGCAAGCATTTTACCCCATGCATCCAAGTTCTCCTCAATGCTGTTGGACCTGCACCCGCAGGAATTGCCAGCCTTTCTCAGCTCATTGACTCTCTCCCTCTCGCAGCTGCAGACGTAGGCGTCGCCCTGCATGATGAGCTGCTTAGCAAAGTTATAGAATTCAGACATCTTGTCAGATGAGTATAGCTCCTTCTCAAACTTCATCCCAAGCCACTCCAAATCCTGCTTGATACCATCAGCAAACTCTTGGCTCTCCTTCTCTGGATTTGTGTCATCAAAGCGGAGCAGGCATTTTCCCCTGTACTCCATTGCAGCCTCGTAAGAGAGGAAAGCAGCTTTGGCATGCCCCAGATGCAGGAAACCGTTGGGCTCAGGTAGAAATCTTGTGACAACCTTGCCCCTCTCACCATCCTCCAAAGTAATTTTTCTCTCGCCCTCTTTCTTCTCCTCAAATGTAAATTTATCAAGTTCCTTCTCAACCTGCTCCTTTTTCATTTTGTTTACTTTTGCTATTGCCTTTGCAATGAGCTGCATCGTAGTCTTCATATCCTTTTTGGCTTCAGGAGTTTCTGCTATGACTTTGCCAACTACGGCTCCTGGCTGCGCCTGCCCATACTCGCTGGCGTTTTTCAGCGCGTGCTTGTACACTATTTCCTCAATGTTCAATTTTTCCACCTGTTACATTTGGTCATAGTATTTAATTTATTTAGCCCCTTCTACTCCAAGCCTAGTTTCAAAAGCTTCATACCCCAGCTTTCTGTAGATGGGAATTAGTTTAGAGGGCTTATCCGTTAGGATGATAACACACCCCCCTCCGCCAGCACCACTTATCTTCGCCCCAAGCACTCCCATCTCCCTTGCGCGTTCAATTATGCCGTCTATCTGAGGGGTTGAGAGGGATAGCTCCTCAAAGCATTCCTGTGCGATGTTCATGTTTTTCCCGAGCTGTACTAGGTTTGAGTGTTTCAACGCCTTTATGCCGTTCAGTGAGGTTTCCTCCATCCTGTCAAAAATTTCATCAACCTTTTTCTTGTTTCTCCTGTAATTCTCAGCCACTCTTCGTATCATCTCGCCAGTATCCTTGTATAAGCCAGTGTTCACAACAAGCAGAGGGACCTGCGTTTCTATTTTCAAGGGTTTGACACCTTCGCTTCTCCTGAACGATATGTAACCGCCAAAGGTGCAGGTGTTCGCGTCGAGCCCACTGGGGTTGCCATGCACAACTTTGTCACCCAGGTTTGCAAGCTCGGCAAGCTGCTTTTTGCTCATCCCTCCATTGAAGAAGTTGTTCAATTCTGCTGCGAGAGAGCAGAAGACAGCCGCGCTTGAGCCGAGCCCTGAGTTGCGAGGAACTTCGGAATGAATTGAAATTCTGAGAGGGCTGAAGCCGAACTCTGAGAGAAACTCCCCCAGTATTATCTTGTATGGTGAGAAGATGTCCCTCCTTGCCCTTGCGAGCCCTTCCATGTCTCCCTTCTCAACCAGCCCCTTCAGCTTGGCATAACTCCCCAGAATATCATTAAAACTGAAACTCTTTCTCTTTCTGAAATCCTTAAGCTCTATAGTTATTCCATTCTTACTTCTGCTCAGCCTGCAGAAGGCTCTCCTGTTGAATGCTGCGGAGAGAGCCAGCCTGTTGTAGATAACTGCATGTTCTCCGAAAAGCTTAAGACTGCCAGGCGCTGATGCCATGGATTAGATTATGCAGGGAATATTAATATTCATTTATGAAGTAGGGGTTTTTAAATGAAAAATGCGTAAATTATACGGTGGTATAATGACAGGTGGTAGCGGGAGTGTGTTTAAAGCTAGGCCAAAAGATAGGGAAGCAGAAAAGATATTGGTAGGGGATGTAGAACTAACAGAAGTGCAAGGACAGAGGGGGCGGTTTACTGGGTATAAGGAGGAGGGTGCAAAGACGGTTGTGGTGGACATGACTATAGCAAGAAGAGGTTATGGCCTGAAGGTTTACTTTTTAGGAGGAGGCGAGTGGGTTCAAAATTTAAGAGGAGATAAGTTGAGTGAGGCTCTAAAAGAATGGGGCTTTAAAGGAGATGAGCTGGGTAAGGTCTTACATGAGGGGGACTTAAGAGGCGCGGGGCTGGATAAGGCTTTAGGAGGGGCGGGAATGGTCCGCGTGGTAGAAGGGAAGGGAGGAGGGGCGGATTTTCAAATTATAAAAGAAGGCAAGGTGGTTCAGACATTGGAAGGAGCAATTGTGAATAATTATGTGAATATCAGTGAAGGATGGACAGGCATACCGCATGGGAGTGCGGGGGAAACTGAGGAGTTTATTAAGTTCTGGGATGCCGCAAGGATGGCAATGGTTGATTACCTAAAACGCAAGGGGAGAGATTTACCTGAGAGGATAACTCCTTTCCTAGGGCAGGGACATATCCTGTAGGCATAGTAGATGTTTTCATGGAACTCTTTGAAGTGCTGAAAAACAGGCGTTCTGTCAGGAAGTTTAAGGATGCAGGAGTTGAGGAGGAGAAACTCAGGAAGATTCTTGAGGCTGCAAACTCTGCTCCATCTGCTGGGAATTTGCAGGCATACGAGATAGTCATAGTGAGGGACAAAGAAAGGAAGGAGAAGCTTGCTAGTGCGGCATACGAGCAGGAGTTCATAGCTCGTGCTCCTGTTGTGCTGGTTTTCCTAACCCACCCAGAGAGGTCCTCAAGGAGATACAGCAGAAGAGGTGCTGAACTTTACTGCGTACAGGATGCAACCATAGCAACTGCATACGCACAGCTCGCGGCAGCTGCTCTCGGCTTGGGTTGCGTCTGGGTTGGGGCTTTCGATGAGAATGAGGTTGCTAAAGTTGTGAATGTAAAGCCGGATTTAAGACCTGTATCAATGCTACCAATTGGATATGCGGATGAACAGCCAAGAATCACTCCAAGAAGGAAACTTGAGGAACTCATTCACGAGGAGAAGCTCTGAAGTTCCTCCAGTTCTCGCACAGCTTGATTAGTGAACTGGAAACAAATTCCAAATCTTTTATTTTCACGAACTCATCTTTACCATGTATATCGCTCTCATCAGAGATTGGACCGAAGCAGATGGAGGGAATTCCTCTCCTGCAGAAGAACTGCGCGTCTGTTCCTCCAAGCTCCCCGTAGGCATTTTTCTCTCCAGTTGCGCCCTTTATCATACGTACAAATGGATGTGATTCAGGGAGAACATATCCTTCAGTCCTTTCTTCTATTCCGAACTCAAGTTGTGGGTTTATTGTTCTGACGTATTTCTCAAAATCCAAAATAGCAGAATCCAGATTTTCCTCAGGGACTGTTCTGAGGTCAAAAATGAACTCACATCTACCTCTGCCATCAGACAAATCCACTGCCTTCTTCAGAAGCGGCAGAGATTTTTCTATAGCATTCTTTGCAAGATGAGGGTAGCCAGCATGAGCCTGCTTCCCAATAACCAACTTCTCCTTCTCACCCTTCAGTTTTAAACGGCACTCGCCAGGTATTACATTTGACTTCACTCCTGCTTTTGCATATTCAACTGCACCGCCACTCAACTGAAGCATTGTAACAGATATCCTCCCCCAGATTCTCCTTCCTGTTGATGCACTCACCAGATTCGAGAGGACTTTCTCCCTGTTTTTTGAGTAGTCAACCGCTCTTGATAGAAGTAGGAGAAGCTCTGAAAGCAAGCCGCTTGCACTTATCCTGCCGGCAGCCCTGCCGCTTGAACCTATGTAAACCCTAGGACCGGCGTCAATTAGTATGGCAGCATTACCATCAACAAGAAAACTTCCGTTTCCTCTGGCAGTCATTAGGTAACCAAGTCCATGATCCCCGCCAACCTCCTCATCGCATGTCGCAAGGAGCTTCACATTTACTTTTGAAGAACCTCTTTCCATGAGAGTTTCCATTGCCGAAAGAGCAGAAATGATGCCTCCCTTGTCGTCTGCAGCTCCTCTTCCGTATGCTCTGCCTTTTTCAACTTCAAGCCTAAAGGGAGGATGTCTCCAACCATCGCCGGCTGCGACTACATCGTAATGGGTTGCGAGAAGCAGTGTTTGCTCGGATCCGGAGTCAAACTCTATCACTACATTAGGTCTGGGTTTCCCATCGCCAGCTTCTGCTGAGTGAATTTCAGCCTTAAACCCCAGCTCCTGGGCTCTGCGCTCTATGAGCTTGGCGCATTCAACATAGTTGCTCTTTCTCCCAGAATCAGTATCGAGCTCCACGAGCTTAGCGAGAAATTGAATGTCCATCATTCACCTCTCAGAACCTTCAGCGCCTCGTCAGCCTTTTCAATTCTTGCGTTATTTGCTTTTACGCTGTCCTCGCTTTCGTGTATATACCCTCGAAAAGTTCTCACAAAATCATCTGAGCTGAGCCGTGCATCCTCTAACTTGGTTTGATACAGTTTTATGACATTTTGGTTCCTCTGGTTTGACTCTTTCATCTCATCTATCATGGATTCAAGAGCCTCCTCAAACTCCTTCTGCTTCATATGGAGGGACTCCGCACATTCCAGAAGCTCCCCCTTGCTTGGCACAGCCTTTTCTTTAACCCACTCGTCTATCATTCTATAAAGCTTACCTTTTGAGATTTTGGCCTGTTTGAAATAGTTTAGAACATTTTCTGCCTCCGTTTGAAAACCAGTTTTATATAATCCTTGGACAAGCTCTTCAGTAGTAACACGCATCTGGAGGGCTTTTATTGTTTCTCCCAAACTTTCTCCCATCTTTAAGCTCCTGATGAGCATTGAGGATGGCAAGCAGAGCTCTCTGGCTCTTCCTAAGTAATATTCTGAATCATGCCCGCTGGTTTCTATTTCAAATTTCTTAACTCCCCTGTCCCTCAAAGCTTTGACTGCCGACACCAGTTCAACGAATTTCTCATTCCCCTCAAGAAGCTCTATGTGGCTAAAAACTTCGCTAACAACTTTCTCGTCTTCATCAACTTTGAAGCCCCCCGATACCGGGAATTCCCTCTTTTGCTTTGCGTAATTCACTACAGATGAAAGCAAGTTCTCATCAATGATAATACTTGATTTTTCAGTGATGACCGAGTTTATCACAATATCTTCATACAGATTTATGACTATTACATTTCCAAATCCCACGATCTCTATCCCGCCAGCTTTCATATCAACCATGCTCTTTTTCGTCATTTCAATATTCTCAGATATTTTTCTGGCGAGCCATAGTGGTCTAAGTTTAGGTTGAGTCTCTACTTCTGAGATCTCCTTAGTCTCTGGTAAAGCTGCTACTTCAGCAACCTTTTCTTTTATTCCATGTCTAGCAAAAGCAGCATTAACTTTTTTAGGGTCTCCCACGGGTTCAACAATTTTATCTTGAATGATTTCTTTCAGAATCTCTGGTTGTTCATCCCTGCGGTGTTCTAGGGCTATCTGTTTGTATTGCGAAACTATCCAATTCTGTTCCACCAGCAGCATGGCTAGTTCTTGAAGTCCCTCGGCGCTCTTCTTACCGAATTCAACTATCTGGATGCCTGACTCTGAAAGCGCTTTGAAAATTGGTGCAAAGTGGCGGAGCTCATCCCCAAGTAGCTCTGAATTTTTTAGTATTCTGCCAAATGCGTCTTGAGCTGACATTTCTTTACCATCCAATAACTTTCTTTCAACCATAAGTTGGTATACATCATCTTCTACAAACACTCTGGTCTCGTTTTTGTCAATCTTCACAACAATGCCATCTGCATCTATCACACCAATTCCGTCCAACCCATTTACCCTCACTTTCCTCCCACCAGGGAACTCCAGAACTTTCGAAACGGGGTTTATACCCATGTCGTAAAGTTCCTTTTTAAGCTCATTTTCTGATAACGCATTCTCGAATATTACGAGGAATGATCCAGCAACCGCCTTTTCTGCAGGGGTTTTTGGGGGTCGTATCCTGTTGCTCTCATACCTGCTTAGAGCATCTTTGATAAACTGTGCTCCGCGTTCCTCTAGCGATCTGTGGGATTCCGATATTACATTGTACTGCTGCTCCAACCTGCTGCCAATCTCTCGCACATCTGCGGTTGAGGTGACATTGGTTATTGAGAATTTGCAGTTTGAGAGTGCTTTGAAGATAGGTGAATAATCTCTCAACTCAGGTATCTTTGAAAGCTCATCAGGGTTGCGCAGGTTCTCCTCGATATATTTTTCTAAACTCTTCTCAGGGGGGCGCCTGGCAGCTGCATTTTTTAGCAAGAGGGAGTAGAGATTCTTATCAATCCAAACAGCAGCCTTGTTACCATCTATCTGCACGCAGAAATTGGCCTTCCCTGATGTCACACCGCCAACGCCATCAATGCCGAAAACGCGGATTAAAGCCTCCCCAGCGGAGCTTTTTGTCTTTATACTTTCAACAGTATATGTTTGAGTCTTTATTTTGTTGATATCTAGCGTCAATCTAGCGCTTGCTATTTCAAGCTTGAATTGGTCGGATTTATCCAGCTTTTGGAGGATGGTGAGAGGGGCATCCTTCATGCGTTGCTCTTCGTTGGTATGCTTAACGACCATATTGAATTTACTCAGTTTAACTATAAAAACGCATCTAATTGCTTAGTTGAACTCATCTTATGAGTATCTCCTTAACTCCCTCAGCTTTCCTCAGCTTGTCTATAGTCGCTCCACTAAGTTCTTTTTCAAGGATGAGGGTGAGCTTGGGCTCGGGGTATATGTCAGGGTCATCCGCAACTATCTGCCGTATGCCTATGCCCCTCTCTGCCACTATGGCTGAAACCCTCGCAACTATTCCTTTCTGGTGCGGCTCTGCCCGTATCTCTATGCTCTCGAAGCCGAGCTTGCGTGCTACATTTCCGATGAAAGCCGTGGGGAGAAGCTGGGAGAATATCCCGTAAAGCTCATCATCTCCGGCGATCATCCTTCCAGTTTCTATCACTACTCTCCTGTCAACTCCGAGGGCGCGTGCCATCTTTGCAGGTGAGAGCTCTATCTCGGCGCAGAATAACCTCCCCTTTTCATTCACCCTCAGTCCATACCTGAGCATCGCTTCTACAACTCTTCTTTTTCCAGGTGAATCTTCAAACACCTTCTCAAGCACTTTGTACATAATGTATAATTTTATACAGAAAAGCTTAAAATAGTGCATTGTTCCAACTCTACCACGCGAGGTGATGAAAAATGAAAAGGGATTGTCTTTGGGGAGATAAAGCTTGTTCTTGAGCAGGAGGAGCTGCCGCGCTACTACTGCAACATCCTGCCTTTTCTGCCAAAACCTCTGAACCCGCCTCTTAATCCTGCAACTATGAAACCTGTAGCTCCAGAGGATCTTATGAGGATTTTCACAAAGGAGGGGGTGAGGCAGGAGATGTGCATGGAGGAGAGAGTGAGGATTCCTGAGGAAGTTAGGGAGGCGTATCTACGGCTGGGCAGGCCAACTCCATTGTATAGGGCTACAAGGCTTGAAAAATACCTGAAAACAAAGGCAAAAATATATTACAAAAGGGAGGATGTGAACCCCTGCGGCTCCCACAAGCCGAATACTGCAGTTGCACAGGCGTATTATGCATCCAAGGAAGGGGTGGAGAAGCTGGCTACGGAGACAGGTGCAGGGCAGTGGGGCACTGCTCTAAGCTATGCGTGCATGCTCTTTGGACTGGAATGCGAGGTTTTCATGACAAGGAGCAGCTATGATAGCAAGCCTTACAGAAAAACGCTTATGCAACTCTTTGGAGGTAAGGTGCATCCATCCCCTAGTAGCATAACTGAGAGCGGAAGGACATGCCTAAAAGAGATGCCTGACCACCCTGGAAGCTTGGGAGTTGCAATAAGCGAGGCGATTGAGTTCACCTTGAAATCTGGGAACACCAAGTATTCTCTGGGAAGTGTTCTAAACCATGTGCTGCTCCACCAAACAGTGATTGGGGAAGAGACTATGCTGCAGTTCAAGCAGATTGATGTCGTGCCTGACCTCATGGTGGGTTGTATAGGGGGTGGGAGCAACTTCGCCGGCTTCTGCTATCCCTTTGTCAGGGAGAAGCTGCAGGGTAGAATTGGCACAAAGTTTCTGGCTGTCGAGCCTGAGGCAGTTCCATCAACAACAAAGGGTGAGTACAGGTATGATTATGGTGATACTGCAGAACTCACCCCGCTTATTGAGATGTATACTCTTGGGCACAAGTTCATCCCGCCTCCGATACATGCGGCAGGGTTGCGGTATCATGGGAAGGCTCCTTCCCTGAGCCTGCTCATAAAAGAAGGGGTAATCAATTCAGTCGCATACGGGCAGGAAGAGGTTTTTGAGGCCGCTAAGCTATTCGCAAGAACAGAAGGGATTGTCCCTGCTCCAGAAACGGCTCATGCGATAAAGGCGGTTATTGATGAGGCAAGAAAGTGTTCTGAGGATAGGATAATTGCTTTCAATTTCTCAGGGCACGGTTTGTTGGATTTGGGCGGCTACGAACAGTTTCTTTGGCGGCAGTGATGCAAACGAAGTCAGCATTGTCTCCATCTCAGAGCTGAGGGGACATGAGTTACCTGACAATAACAGAGTTGATGAACTTGAGAAGGATATGAAGAGCAGGGGGATGCTGCTCAAACCAATCGTAGTTGATAGAGATACAAGAGTAATACTGGACGGGCATTGCAGATGCGGGGCTTTGAAGAGGATTGGCTGCTCGAGAGTTGCCGTGAGATTTGTCAACTACATGTCAGATGAGATAGATGTGGAGGGTTGGGATGGGAGAGTCATAACAAAGAGCGAGGTTGTGGAAGCTGGATTGAAGGGGCATCTGATGATGCCGAAGACATCAAAGCATATGGTGAGAAGATGCAGAAAGCGAATGCACATATCGGAAATTTGCGATGAGATGCGCATCACTCTCAGCGACCTTGCCTAGCCTCTCCATTGAAGATTTTAGTGAATGACGCCCATGCAGCCCTCTCCAGCTTGTCCTCCTCATTGCCGAAGCAGAGCAGTAGCATATCCCCTTCTTGGAATTTGAATCTTGAACATATTTCAGCAAGAGCGTGGTGGTAACCACTCTGCACCTCATCACCTGAATCAACGAAGCGGAACCTCCCTTTTTTGAAGGAGAGCAAGGTTATTCCACTTGCACCAATCCTCACTGCCTCATCCCTCACATCAAGAAGTCGGACAGGCTTTTTACCTCTCAGAAGAATCCCAACGCTCTTTTTATCTAATGTGAGAGGAGTTGGAGGGAAAACGCTCATGTCCACAGCACATCTTCTGAGTTCTTTTAGAAGCCCGAAGCCTTTCTTGGTGAGTTTGTATCCCATTGGAGTTGCATCAACAGCTCCCTCTTTCTTAAGGAATTTCAGAATGCTCCTTGTGCTCCATTCTCCTATCCCAAGCTCACTGCTGAGCCTACCTCTTCCTTTCCTGCTTTCAAGTTTCCATAAAGCCCTCAAAGCATCAAGAGGCGAGAAGGAAGGGTAGGGACCAAACTTCTTCTTTTTCATTCCTTCAATCAGTTTTAGAATTTTCATTCCTCACCTCGTTTTATTTGAAGGGCTGGATGAATTCACCAAGTTATATATAGCTGGATGAATTAAAGCTTTTGCTTGGGAGGTGAGCAGGTGAGAAAATTAATTCTGATGCTACTCTTGCTCTCAAGTACTGTCATCGCGGATAGGGCGGGTTTAGTTGTTCAGTCTAGTAGTTCAAATGTCGTGAAGAAATGCGTTGAATTCCAGAAGGGGGATAACGCCTTTGACTTTCTTAGAAAGTCTGGTTTGCAGATTGTTACGAAAGATTACGGGGCTGGGCTTGGGGTAGCTATATGCGGAATAGAGAACATTGGATGCAGCGCAGATAACTGCTTCTGTGATTCCAACTATTGGAACTTTGATTATGCTGAGAATGGGAATTGGGTATACTCGTCAGTTGGCATAAGCAGTTACAATACGAGAGATGGTGATGTTCTTGGTTTCAGATGGGGGGTGTGGGGTGATGAACCAGAGTTTCACTCTTTCAGTGAGTTATGTCCTTCTTCAAACTCCCAAGGAGGTGGCGGTATACCCATCGGGTACTTCGATATAGATGTGAAAGGAAACTGCAGCAACGAGCCATTTATAATTAATGTGAAGGAAAAAACAGGGGGTATTATATGGGAGCCTACAATCTTTTTCTTAGCGGGCAGTATCGAAAATGCTGATGTTGAGAATGGAGTGGGAATCAAAATTCTTTTACATCAGACCTACTTGGGTAAGGATGCAGGTTTTGAGAAAGTAGCAATGCTCTTCACAGACAAAAAGGGAAATGCAAGTTTCGTTCCTGAGAAAGCCGGAAGGTATAGACTGGAGTTTGAGAAGGAAGGCTTTCTGAGAGAGGAGAGAGAGATTGATGTGGTTGAATGCGTAAAAGAGGTTGCGCAAAGCACCAGACTCGTAGAAGAGAAAACTGAAAATAAGGAAGTTGAACCAAACATCACAAGGGTTGACATCATTGCTCCGGCAAATGCAGTGGTTAACAGCACGGTTATTGTGAAAATGATATCAGAGACAGGGGAGCCGCTTGCTTATGAGAGCATACTTGTGGAATTTTCAGGAGGGAGGAAGGAGCTCATAACGAATGAGAGCGGCGAGGCAACATTCAGTACTGATGAGGAGGGGGTTTATAGCTACAGCTCGCCAAACCATATCCTCAGTTCATTGAAAGTTACCAATATAATAAAACCGACAGAATTTTCATTGGAGACCTCAAAAGTTCCCGAGCCTCAAGGAAGTGAAACCGCACCTTCTGCGGCCATGGCTGTCGCGAGTCCTTCCCCGGTAATTCTGGGGGGTGGCGTAATTATTATTTTAGTTTTGTTATATCTACTTAGAGAGGTGAGAAAGTGAGCAGATTCAGAAATTCAGCAAAATATGTCATGGCATTGCTTTTCTGCATTTTTATTAGAATTCTGCCTCGACCTCCTAATATTGAGCCGATAATGACTGCCTCAATGCCAATCGCGAAGGAGTTCGGCGGGTATTCTGGCTTTTTGTTTGCAGCATTTTCACAGCTAGCATTGGATTTTGTGGAGGGGAGAGTAGGTTATTGGACAATATATACCTCTCTAGCCTATGGCATAGTGGGGTATGCGGCATGGGTATGGCTCTCAAAGAAGAGAGAGGTGAAAGGAAGAGATTATGCTGCATTTGCATTATTTGCGACAATATTCTATGATGCTGTAACTGCTCTCGCATTTGGAATGCAGTTTGGGCAGAGCTTAGAGGTAACTCTTCTTGGGCAGATACCCTTTACAGTCTACCATCTTCTGGGGAACTTGTTTCTGGCGTACTTTGTAAGTCCAATCCTTCATAAGTGGATTGTTACAAACCCACAGCTAGAGGTAAAGGTTGCTTTAGGCTAATAACTTTATTTTTTCTTTGTCTTTCTAGTTGCAGTAAAGAATAATGCTTCGCGGATTACTAAGTAACCCACTCCCAATCCGATTATTGCTATGAGAATCACTAAAAGGGTCCAAGTGGTGCCAGTTGGCGTCAGTGGGACTTGTTGCAGTATTTCCGGTGGTTTACCTCCACCGCCTCCGCCACCTGAGGAATTCACAATATAATTCTGGATTGAACCAATCTGGGGCTGGAATCCTCCACTCATTGATGCATTGCAGTACCATGTATGGTTCCCTGCGTAGAGAATTACGTTAGAGTAACGGAAATCACCAGTGGTTCCGCTCTTGGTGGTGTATCCAAAAAAGGTTGCAGTGTAAAGCTCTGAATCAACAATCACGAAGACAGTGGCTTCACTTAGTGGAGAGCCGGTATATGTGTAGTTACATCTGAATGTTGGCTGCACGCTCCCTGTCGCTGTCTTTGATGCAGGAGTGACTGACTGGGTTAATGCTGTTGGAATTGGATTGACGACAAATGTCTGAGTCGGGCCAGTCTGGGTCTTGAAGCTGGGTGCCCCTGCGGTCATATACCAGGTGTGGCTTCCGACAGGCAGGTTGACTAGCTTTCCGTATTCGCCGCAGTGTAGATCCGGCGCTCCTGTGGGTACTCCCCAATGACCAGCACGCATTGGGGTTCCATCAATGTATAGAGTTGCAGTTGCATTTGGCACTATACCATTAGTTCCTTGGTATGTGAAGTTGTAGTCTGCTGTGAGTAGAACGGACACGCCTCCTATGTCGCTGCTGGCTCTCTGTGGTGAGGCTGGAATTGCGAAGGAAGCCAGAGTTGTTGGAATTGGATTGACGACAAATGTCTGAGTCGGGCCAGTCTGGGTCTTGAAGCTGGGTGCCCCTGCGGTCATATACCAGGTGTGGCTTCCGACAGGCAGATTGACCAGCATTCTGTATGCGCCGTAGTATGTGCCCTGTGAGTCGGTATATGCTTTAGTATACGGAAGGTTAATTGGGGTTCCATCAATGTATAGAGTTGCAGTTGCATTTGGCACTACGCCCTTAGTCCCCTCGTATGTGAAGTCGTAATCTGCTGTGAATACAACAGGCACAAGTTCTGTGGTAATGTTGAGTACCTGTGGTGAGGATGGAATTATGAAGGAAGCCAGAGTTGTTGGAATTGGATTGACGACAAATGTCTGAGTCGGGACAGTCTGGGTCTTGAAGCTGGGTGCCCCTGCGGTCATATACCAGGTGTGGCTTCCGACAGGCAGATTGACCAGCATTCTGTATGCGCCGTAGTATGTGCCCCCTGATGTGGACGACCCATAATAACTGGCCCGCATTGGGGTTCCATCAATGTATAGAGTTGCAGTTGCATTTGGCACTATACCATTAGTTCCTTGGTATGTGAAGTTGTAGTCTGCTGTGAATACAACAGGCACAACTCCTGTGGTCATGCTGGCTATCTGGTTTGAGGGTGGAATTACGAAGGAAGCCAGAGTTGTTGGAATTGAATCGACGACAAATGTCTGAGTCGGGCCAGTCTGAGTCGTGAAGTTGGACGCTCCCGTGGTTATATACCAGGTGTGGTTCCCAACAGGCAGGTTGGCTAGCGTTCTGTATGCGCCGTAGTATGTGCCCTGTGAGTCTGTATATGACCCATAATAACTGGCATGCATTGGGGTTCCATCAATGTATAGAGTTGCAATTGCATTTGGCACTACGCCCTTACTTCCTTGGTATGTGAAGTTGTAGTCTGCTGTGAATACAACGGTTGTATTGCGCGTGCTGATGTTGAGTACTTGTGGTGAGGATGGAATTGCAAAGGAAGCCAGAGTTGTTGGAATTTCTGCTTGTACCATTCCAAATAATACAAACAGAACCAGTATCGACCAAACTTTTCTACCACCCATAAAGCCCCCTCCTTTTTGAAATATACTAGCTTTATTAGGGGTAATCAGTTATATAAAAATGTTCCTAAAGTATTGCCTTGGAATGCTCCCTTCTATTCGCGAATCCTTCAGTACTTATTCCCCTCAACCTGAAGAGCTCTGCGGTTCTGCCAGTTATTATAAGCTGGGAATTCCTAAGCGATTCCAAGTTCTTTGAGCCTGTAAGGAACATGCAAATCCTAAGTTGCTCCTTCCATCTCTCCAACTCCTCCAGAACTGTTTTCTCGCCTCGCTCTGCTCTCTTGAAGAAAGGCAGAGCGGCTCCTGCGTAATCTGCTCCAAGTGCAATTGCTTTTGCAGCGTCAACTCCAGAGCGAATCCCACCGCTGGCAATGAGGGGGAGCTTGCATACGCTTGCAACCTCAACAACAGAAAGTGCAGTGGGCATGCCCCACTCCGCGAAGGATTCATGCCCTTGCGGGTTTCTTATAAGCTCGACTGCTCCCCACGAAGTCCCCCCAGCGCCACCAACATCTATTCCCTTGACACCTGCATTCTTTAGTTCGAGAGCAACCTCTCTTGAAATGCCGGCTCCAGTCTCCTTTGCTATCACGGGTATGCTGAGCTTGGAGGTGAGCTTCTCGAGCAATGAGAGGCATCTTTCGAAATTCCTGTTGCCCTCAGGCTGAATGGCCTCTTGCAGGGCATTGAGGTGTATGAAGAGAGCATCTACTTTGACACGTTCAACTGCATCTTCTATTTTCTTAGTGTCATACTCCATGAGCTGTGCTATGCCTATGTTTCCAAGCAGGAATATGTTTGGTGCAACATCTCTAACCCAGTAGGTATCCGTGAGAGAAGGATTCTCAATCATTGCTCGCTGGGAGCCAAGCCCCATGGCAACGCCAGCTTTCTCAGCAGCACCTGCAAGGGTTTTGTTTATTCTCCTAGCTTCAGCTGAGCCACCGGTGATGGATTCTATAAGGAGCGGGGCGGCTAGCTTCTTTCCGAAAATATTACAGGAAATACTTATGCTGCTCAGGTCAAGCTCTGGCAATGCCCTATGCACGAAATCTATGTCCTCAAGCCCGGTAGTCTTATTTACAAACTCAACCTTCTTGGTATAGCATATATTCAGATGTGAGGTTTTTCTCCTCTCAGTGGTGGATTTTGCCATATTATATTTAGAGGAGGTATATAAAGTTAAACCGTATGATTTTTTGCAGTGTTCTATTTATATTGTCAAAGTAATGCTTCTAATGCATAAAATTACTCTGATAAGTAATTCACACCAAAAATCTGAGATACTTTCTATCCAGGATTTTGTTCTATCAATCCCAGCATCATAAATATGGTTCATAATATTAAGGGTATGGTAGATATGGCCCCAATTGCTTTAAACTCTTTACTCTTGTGCAATACTGCAAAAGTTCTTCTAGCCAGTTCATCAGTGCAGAGAAGCAGGGAAGAACGAAGCTAAAGACCATAAATAAGTCCAAGGATTATTTCACTCAAAACTGCAACGTATCGTGGTATGATGTACCTCTAAACCACTCTTCTGGGGGTTGATAATATATAGATTTTTTATTGGCATTCATAGTACTATCTTCAATCTCGCTTTTCCTCTCCTCAATAAACCTTTGGGCATTTGCTACTCTTTTTTCTCTTGGTACATCTTTCGCACTGAGAAACTCAACAATCTGTCTTGTGAAAAAATCTTTATAATTTATATCTACATCCGTATACCCTATAATTTTCTGCCAATTCCTATATGCTTTTCCATACTGTCCTTCAGTCGCCTCAAGCTGAATACGGTACGTTTCGATAATAGGAACTTGGATTGTTTCTTCCCTATTGAAATGAAAGCTCAGTATTCTAAATGCTTCCCAGAAATTTTTTAATTCTTTTTCGTCATTTATGACATCCATCATAATAGGGACCGCTGTTGATGATACTTTCTTGGATATATCATTTAAATCTTCTACTCTACCCAACCAGAATCTTATTTCCTCTTTACCGGAATAATGGAAAAGTATCATTCTTACGATGTTAGAAGCCAAATTTCCATCCCTCGGTGCATCTATGATTCCTTCAGCTAGTTGGTCGTCAATCAATGCAGTGTGTGTGGCCAATCCTAGGTCTAGTCCCTTAGTATACAGGTCATATATCTTATAGGCGGTTGCTTCGTTCACCTCAATTTTTTTATTGGGGGGGTAAACCAATTTTCCATCATGAATTTCAAGTATCAAATCTACAATCTTCTCTGCTTTTGTTAAACCTCTCTCATATGCAATTTCAGTCACTACTTCTTGCGGATTTTCGGTCCTAATCTTTAACTTTAATTTTTGTGCGCTGATGTCAATCCTATTTATGAATTCCTTAGGATTTTTGTTAAACTCGTTTATTGCTTCTCTATTTTTTACTTTTAACACAAACTCTACAATTTTTTTTGCTGGTATCTTCTCTCTATCTGCTTTTGATATACCTTCACTCATATTCCATAGATCTCTAGGATAACCTTCAAGCGCCAATGCGACTAGGATAGAAGCTGCATAATTTGCACTTAGGCCACTTTTCAAAGTTTCAAAGCTCCTCACCATCTGATTGCCTTCAGGAGTATCCAGCAATCTTTCGCTAGTTGAGAATACATCTTTTGGTCGGATATCTGTCAATCTCACTATTTCGATATATTTAATTAATCTGTCAGTTGTAGAGAAATCAGGTAGTCGGTATATGAAGTAGAAAGCATCTTTAATTTTGATATCTACCTCATCTAATCTTTTTGTAGCGTAGTGTATTCTCTTAACATCATCTGAGACATTTTTATGTCTTTCCCTTTGTTCCTGAGAGATTTTATTAAAAACATCACGCATGTCTTTTAGATATCCTCCACTACGCGACATCTCGCATAGTTCAGCTATCATCTTCATTACTGGAATCGTTTCGGTATAACCTAGATCATGAAGTCCAGAAAGAACTATATCATTTTTTAATTCAGATGATCTTCTGTCCAGAAAGTGACTTTTGAAATTTATTCTTTTGAAAAGTTGCTCCCACTCATCGTCTGTTCTCTTCATTAATTCTGCAGGATTCTTGTTGAACTCATTTATCAAATCTTCGTCAACCAGTCCTATCAAAAACCTAGCAACTCGCAGGGGGGGTATGCCACTCTTTTCTGCTTCGGCTAAACCAGAAACAATTTTCTCGAATTCTGTTACTCTACTTTTTATATCTGCCAACCAGATTGAAACTGCTGTAGCGTATTTCGTACTCACTCCCCCATTTCTCAAAACCTTAATGTCTTCTGATACCTGTTTAATTCTAACGACATCAGGAGACTCTTTTACGAATGAGAAAGCAATGTCTGCATTAGCTCCATATTCTTTCAAAATTTTAATATTTTCTGCTATCTTTCTGACTTCGGTATCACTTTGGAAATTTTTTGTGAATGAGAAGGAAGCTTGTGATGAAATTCCTAGGTCTATTAGCTGTTTTGTATTATCATAAAGTATCTTAACTTGATTCGAAATGTTTTCGAACAACATTCTAGCGAATTTATAGATTTCATCATGCGCTTCAGGTGACCACCCATAAAGTTGCGCCACCATTTTTATTACAGGGAGTCTCTCTTCTTTACTTATCATTAGTAATCTCTCACGGATTTTTTCTTCCTGTTCTGGTGTACCGGTCTTCCAGTATTGTCTTTTAATTCTTATCTCATCTAATAGCTGTTCCTCCTCATCTGTCGCCTTTCTGTAGAACTTCATAAAAATATCTGATTTTGATTCGCCGCCATTCTCATCCTTTTTTACTTTTTTCATTCATGACACCCAAAGATGTGCATCTCATCTACCTGTATTTTCTATTCTACCTTGAATTATGCATTTTTTACTTTTTAAAGTATTAGGTTATTCACGTGGTATGTCCATAGGGTAGGATATGCAAAGGTATATCACTGGTGGATGATAGTGCCGACCTTCTTCCCAAGTAGGGCATTCTTCAGGTTTCCTTCCCCCAGCCCATTCACAATATTGCTGGCAATTCCAAGCTCCGTAAGGCCAAGCAGTATCTCAACCTTGTGCAGCATCCCTCCAGTGACATCTATTCCGGCTGAACCTTTGAGAGCGGACTTTATTTTCTCAAAATTCTCCGGAGTTATCTCTGGAATCTTCTCAGCCTTAGGATTGAGTGTGGGGTCTGATGTGAAGACTCCATTAGTGATGCCGGCAAGGATAATTCTGCTTGGCTTGAGCTTTCTTGCTATGTAATCAAAAATCATTTCTGTTGAGAGTATCGAGCACCCTCTCTCCAAGTCCACAACAACATCTCCGTAAGGGATTGGGAGCAGATTCTCTACTAGCATCCTCTTCAAAGGTCTGACGTCAAAGTGAACTATCTTCCCATTTCTTGCAAGAGCGCATGCCGAGGGCTGCACAGAAACGGCATTCTCGCCTGCATCAATAAAACTCTCAACAACTATCCTGTTCAGCTTGGAGGCGGCATCCTGCACTTCGGCAATACCTCTGTATGTTTCAGGACTCACGACTCCTTTATGCACCTGGTACTTCTTAGCCGGCACATGAGGGAACGACCCGCCTCCATGCCCTACAAGTATTTTTAATTTTCCTTCCTCCTTTGCCTCATGAAGCTCTCTGGCAAGTCTCTTGATGACATCAGTTCTTGCAGTGAATGGCTTTGTCTTGTCGGTTATCAGGCTTCCGCCAAGCTTCACGAACACAAGCTCTCTCATCCGACCACTCTCACCAGGCCCTTATTCCCATCTACAACAACTTTGCTTCCATTCTTTATAAGCTTGAATGCATTCCTCTCCAGCTTGTCAACCATTGGAATCTCGGAGATTATCGCACCGACAGCAACAATCACCTCCGCCTCCTCATTGATAATTGCCATAGGTGCTTTTCCGTTCTTCTTCAGCTGGTATAACGCATATGAACCGACTGTGGAACCCCTGCCTCTGGGAAAGATGAGCACTTTGCCAGCAATACATTTGTTGAAAAGTGGGTGCTTTGGGTTGACAACAATCCCTGTCTTCATGTCGACCTCACCTAGGAAGCTTATTGCTTCTTTGCTAATCAGAGCTTCTCCCTCTGCCTTACCTTTTGAAATTGCTCTTCCTTTTATCAACATAGAATCACTTTAGAATTTCTTTAAGGGAGCCGAAAAGCACCCTCTGCTTGCAGAAGCTCGGCAGATAATGCGCTGCCTTGCCCGAGTTCACTGCTGTTCTTTCAAAACCAAGCTCCTCAAGAGGTGAAACAACCATGCACGTGTCGCTCACAACCCTGCCTCCTGCATCCTCGATTATCTTCGTCAAGCCAAGCTTGTCTGCTTTGCTCTTGATTTTCCTTGCAGTGCACACCCACAGCTTTCTTCTCAGTTTCTTTCCTCTCACCTTCTCTGCTATCTCTCTTATCTCCTCAAGCGAGCAGTGAGGACATCCTATTGCGATAAGCTCAGCATCCTTTGAAGAATTAAGGTCATCTTTTGTATCCTTCAGCTCCCTGCTGCCAAACTCAATCTTCTCAGGCTTGTCCGCAACCCTCCACTCATCAGTAATGCCCTTTAGGAAGAATAGCGCAACAGCACCTGAAGCAGCCAACCCAGCTCCAAGAGCCTTCACTTCGTCAACTGTGACTGTTTCTATTCCTTCGAACCCAACAACTCTATCCTTCGCTACTGCACCTAAGTATACGCCCAAAGCACCAAAGTCCGAGACATCTTCAAGCTTCGCTTTGACATTGACAATCAATTTCGCAACTCTGTTCTCATCCAAATGATAGCCGAAATAAGGAGTTTTTCCAACAACTGCTGACGCAAGAGCGCTTATGCCGCTCTCCCTGTTTGTCCTTGCACCAAGAGCTGAATTTGCGAAAATGACTGCGGAGCTCTCGCTCCAAGCTATGTGCTCACCTTTCTTCGGCAGTATTCCTATGAGATACGGGGCGCAGGTGCACGTGGCCTCAACTCCCATCTTCTGGTATGTTTTAATTATCCTCATCTGTTTCTTAGCAAAATCCTTTGGGAAGTTCATCTCCTTCCACTCCTCAAGGTCCATTCCGCATGGGTTGAGGTAGCTGGGTATTCTCACCCTCGCATCTTTTGCGAAATTCTCAAGGAATTCCAGTCCTGCATCCCCAATTGTTTTGTAGCTCACCCCCGAAATCTGGGCTGAGGTTACAGGAATGAATTTCTCTGCGCCAAATATCTTTCCAACAGTGAGAAGAATTTCCATTGCCTTCGCTGCAGCAGCTCCCTGCTCTCCACTCAATATGTTCTCCTCTTCCCTCGTGAGGTGCATCAGAGATACCTCCCTAGCTTCACCTTTGGGAATTCAGCTTTGCGGAAATCCTTCAGCTTCTTCTTCAAAGGAGCTGTTGCATCCAGACCCATCTTGCTCGTCTCCCTTGTGAAGGGGTTTGCCGATGGATCAAGCGAGGAACCTTTCTCATGGAGCTTCACAACCAATCCGCTCTTTGCCTGAAACCTAGTGGCAACAGCCCACTCCACATCAGGAGGGTTATAGATGTTTATATCATCATCGACAACAAGCACGTGCTTCAAGGATGCATGCCCTCTGAAAGCAGCCTCAATTGCCTTTTTGCCATCCTCCTCCTTCCTCTTCTTTATTCTTACAATTCCATGCAGCCACGAGCAGCCCCCGAGAGTGAGGGTGACATCCTTGCACTCGCAGACTTTGTTCACCTCCCTGAATATTGTTGGCTCCTTGGGCATTCCCATCAGAAGCTTGTGCTCGTTGCAGCCAGGCAGAAGAGCATGGTAGAGCGCATCCTTTCTGTGAGTTATTTTTTTTATCTCAAGCACATTCTGCTCCCTTATAACATCATAGGTTTCTGTCACATCAACGAATGGACCCTCTGGAACAAGCTCCTTTGTGATTCTTCCTTCAAGCACAAACTCGCTTTGAGCAGGTATTTCAACATCGACTGTTTTGCATCTCACAATTGGAAGTTTCTCCAGCGTGTTTGCCATTTTCATCTCATCAAAGCCCAGCTCAACCGAGGTTGCACCTCCAAGCAGGAAGTTCGCTGAGTTGCCTATGCACACTGCAACATCCAGTTCTCCGCCATTCCTCTTTATGAACTCATTCAAATGTCTGAGGAGGACTCTTACAGCGAACTTTCTCCTATCAAGCTGCATCATCCTGTGGAATGAACAGTTCCTTCCAAGCTCAGGATCTTTTGCAACAATAACGCCAGAAGTTACATAAGGGCCTCCATCTCCCTTGCAGTAGGTCAGTATTGGCATCTTATTCAGATCGACTTCCTCCTCCACAACCTCCTGGCAGGGCGCTTTTTCAACAAGCTGCGGCTCGGTTGGATTGTCTATTGCATGCGCAATCTTGAATAGAAGCTTCCCCTTGGGAATTCTGAGTGATTTGCCAATGAGTTCCCTGGTTGAGAAAACATTCCCTATAACTTTGAAGTTGCTTTCCCTTATCTTCTCAAACAGGACAGGCTTGCCATCCAGCTCCTTCAGTATCCCTGCCGCAACAAACTTCTTGCTGACAGGCTTCCTTATCACAACAAGCTCCTTGGAGAGCTTGAGCCTCTTTATGAAATCCCTTAGCATTCTATCACCTCAAAGCGGCGGATCGCTATCTGATTTGAATGGCTCCAACATCTTTTTCAAGCCCATTATTCCAAAAAACAGCTCCCCAATCATTTTATCACCCTTTAGCAGACTTATCTTTCAGAACTTTGCGCGTATCATAATAAAGTCCCAGATTGAATAGAAACCAGCCCAGAAGAATTGCATAGAGATTGAACTCCCTTATCCTAAAAGAGAGTAGGTAGTTAAGGCTTAGCAGGAGGCACGCAAATCCGATAAATAGTGTCGGCATCACAACAACCAGAATCCTCTCCCTTTGGAAGATGCGGTCGTGATACTTCAATGATAGGAGGAAGAAACACCAAATGAGAATGAGTATGACAATATCCCTCAGCTCAGTGCTTTGATGGTATTGTGAGGGCACGGCAAAACCCACTGAGACTAGAAGTGAGGCTGCAAAGAGCAGAAGTTGTCCTCCGGTAATTTTCATTTTTTATCCCACCTCTTATATAGTTCATTTTTAATTCCTAGCGAATCTAAAACTTTTCCAACTATGAAATCAACCATATCCTCAACCTTCTTCGGTCTGTAGTAGAACGCAGGCGATGCCGGCAGTATGACAACCCCCAGTCTAGAAAGCTTCAGCATGTTCTCCAGATGGATTGCGCTGACAGGCGTCTCCCTTGGAACGAGGATGAGTTTCCTGCCCTCCTTCAGCATGACATCAGCGCTTCTTGTTATCAAATTGTAGCAGTAGCCGTTTGCAATTGCCGAGAGAGTTTTCATTGAGCACGGGCATACAACCATAGTATCAAACAGAGCGGATCCAGATGCCGAGGGAGCGTCTATCTCCGCCTCGCTATACATCCTTCCGTAGTCTTTTAATTTAGAGAGGATTTTGTTCATATCCTCAACCTCGTAACTCATCACTTTCTTCGCATTCTCGCTGACAATTATGCTGAGCTCATGTTTTCTCAGAGCTTCAGCTAGCCTTATGCCAATGGGAATTCCAGAAGCTCCGGTTATGGCGAGAATTATTTTCACGAAGAAGTTAGGAAAAAGGAGGTTTTTATAGTTATATTCGACAGGAGCAGAACATCAGTCAAATCTCGAAGCACCGGTTTCTTCCCTAAAACTCCTAAGGCGTGTTATCAAATTTCAACTTAACTGCCTTCCTTTGACTTCATCTTTGAATTTCTTATGCTGTTCCCTGGAATCCAGCATCTCCTCATACCTTCTTATCATCTTAATGTCTTTCTCGTTAAAACGTATGTCATTCTCAAGCCATTTTATTCTCTGCTTTATTAGCTCATCAGGGGAAAGCTTTTCTACAGTGTCCGCCCACTCGTTGTTGTAAAGGCCAGTGCGCAGGGTTGTGCTGCCCATGTATTTCGCCTTGCTCTCCCCAGTTGTGAGCTGCCTAAGCCCTTCGATTATTATATTATCCATCTCAACCATTAGTTTCAGGTTCTCTTTAGCAAGTGGGTAGAATTTTCTGGTGTCTTTTGTCGGTCGGCTGTTCAGTATGACAATCATATATTTTTTACCGAATCTGAAGTCTGCATTGAGATTCTCAACTTCTACTATTCTGCCAGGCAGGTCCTTCTTCTCGGCTTCTGCAATTTTTTCCCTAGTTTTTTGGAACTCTTCAACTCTTTCCCGTATGAACTTTTCACCCTTATCCGCTTTCTTTTGCATACGATAATTTTAGACTTTCTTCTATTTATGGCTACTTGGGAAATGCAACAGAACAGTAAGCAACAACCTCGCGGTAATCCTTCGTCACATCACCAGAATTAGCGTATTTCAAAACTTTTGCTTCCTTCCCGCCTCTCAGCTTTGAGTATATCATTGCAACCATTATTGGCGCATACCCGCAGATTGATATGTTGTTCAGCCTCACCTCATTGAGGAAGAGCCTCGCATCAAGTTTCTCAATTGCCTTCAGAGCAAGGCTGTCCTTCTCCTTTGCGCTCTGTGCATCCTCGAAATGAGTGAAATCAGAGCTTGCTATGACAAGTATCTCTCTGCTGAGCTGCTGGGATGCTTTAAAAATTGCACGCGCAATATCATCCGCTGTTTCATAGTCCCCCAAGCCAATGCATATTGGGACTATTTTGAGATTCTTATAAATGAACTGCAGGAAGGGCAGCTGCACCTCGATAGAATGCTCGCCTCCGTGGGCAGTCTCCTCAAAGTCAATAATTCTCGAGTTTTTCTGGATGAGCTTTCCCAGCTCTTCATCATTCTCAACTATTCCAAGAGGAGTTTCCCATTCCTCCTGCGAGAGAGCCACTCCACTTCCTTGCCCTGTGTGATTTGGTCCAAGTATAACGAAAGTGGGAGGCTGAGAGTAACTCCCTGCAATTTCTTTATATGCATATGAAGCAACCCACCCCGAATATACATAGCCTGCATGGGGGGAGACAACTGCCAGCAAACTCTTCTTATTTCCCAGCTTAGGCAAGCCTGCACCTTTTGAAAAGCATGCCTCAATCTCCTTCCTCAGCTGCTCCTCCAGAGAGGGATAGAATGCACCCGCAACAGCTGGATAACGCATGTCACCACCAGTAGGATTGGGAGAACCAAAGTATAAAAACACAGGCTAAGAGTTAAAAAATTGAACCTCCATAATTTATTGGTGATGAAATGGAGAAGCAGATGGAAGCAGTGAAACTTAACTTCGGAGAAACAGAGCCCCATGTGCTACAGAAGATTCCCAAGGAAGCTCAGGAGAGAGTTCAACATATAGAGAAAATGGGGGAGATGATTGTCGAAGAACCGTTGAAAACTTTGAGGTTCAAAGGCTATGCGGTGCTCTTCAAGTGGGAGAATGGAAAAACCGGTGCATCTCTCATGGTGATAGATTCTCTCGGCAGGAGATTTCTGGGCAAGGCACCAGTTCTCAACGAATGCACTCCTGATGATGGAATGAAATTCTGCAAGGATGAATGGAACAAGATTGAGGAGAATCCGGATAAGGTGAATAGCGATTCCAGATTCTGGGAGAGAGTCGGAAGCGGCTGGCCCAGGATAACCCGCCGCTAGAATGCATTATTTATTTACTGCAGTCTATATTTTCTCTATGCGAGTTGCGCTCACAGGAGTTCCTGGCACAGGCAAGACGGTCGTTGCAGATGCTCTCAGAAAGAAAGGCTTTGAGATAATCTCTCTTAATGAACTAGTCGAAGAGAAGAAGCTCGTCATAGCTGAGGATGAGTTTGGAAGCAGAATTGTGAATTTGAGGAAGCTGGAGCTAGAGACGAACAGAATTCTCAAAAAAAAGAAGAGGTGCATAGTTGAGGGGCATCTGGCATGCGAGATGAAGTTGAAATGCGACTTGGCAATAGTTTGCAGGACAAAACCAGCAGTTCTAGAGAGGAGACTGAGGAAAAGAGGTTACCCAGAAAAAAAACTGAATGAGAACTTGATGTGTGAGCTGCTTGATTACTGCACAATCAAAAGTTTGAGTAGCTACAGGAAGGTTTATGAGATTGAGACAAGCAAGAGCGTGAAGGATAATGTTGGGGAGATAATGAAAATAATCAAAGGAGAGGGGGAGGGGTTTAGGGCTGGCTGGGTGAGATGGGGGAGAGAGCTGAAGGAAACGGCTCTGGGGGGAAATGAAAGAGCTGTTCAAAGGTTTTGATATAAAGGAGCTGAAGCTTGTGGAGAGCAGGGACGGCACCAGGTATTCTTATAACCTGGTTGCGTTGAGGAAGAAAGATTAGAAGGTAATCGGTTTTTAAATATTATATAAACTACCCGTATACTACGTATTTTTAAATATTAATTGAGGAAAGATAGGCATGACACTCAAAAAGAGCACTGAGAATGATGAGTTAAAGCGGAGGATAAGAGAAACTGCAGGGCAGAATACCGTTCTGATACTGGAGAAGGAGCTTGGTAAACTACTAGAGCCGATTTCTCTTGGAATGAGGGAGCTGACTAGTGAGAAGAACAAATATTTCACCCCATCCGAAAAAGAGCAGCTCGGCGAAAAAATGGAGAAGGTGGTTTCCAAGATAAGGGGCGAGTACTGGCAGGAGATGCTGAAGCCAAGGCACATCGTAGGGCAGACTATCAGAAAGGATCTTGTCGGGAGTTTTGAGAAAAAAGCGCCGTTCGAGGAGAGCATTGACGGAGCTGAGAAGCTGATTCTGCAGCAGAGGAGCAGGGTTGTCACTAGGACGTATCTTGAAAGCATCGGCCTGCAGCCAGTTGTCAACTCCATCGGTGGAAAGCAGATTGCGGGATACACCCACAGCGTGTTCAACGATCTAACCATCGAGGATATTCAGACGGTGATATCTGGCTGGAAGGAGGGCAAAGATTTCCAAGAAATCGCGAAAAACCTCAGCAACAAATCCATTTCCCACCAAATGAATGAGAAGAAGATTATCGCGATAATGAGGGGAGTTGTGATAAGCGGAGTTCCGCAGGGAAAAGGTGAAGCAGTAGGAGCTGTTGTTAACGCAGTGGAAAACGGGAGGGAGCTCTCCCCAGAGGAGAGAGAGAAATACAAGCTTAGTGATTTGGAGTATAAGGGAATTAGGAACTCTATTGAGATTACAATAGCAAGGAAGACTCTCGCAGCATCTCTGGACTTCTTCCAGAAAAACTACTCAGAAGTGAGGCTTGGCGAGAAAGGCATATGGGTGAAGAATGATCTGCTCAAAATTGGTCCGGATTATATAAAGAAAATCCTCACTGGCAACGATTCTGCTGCCTGGGCTTACAAGCTTGAGGGCGGAGCAGGAGCTGTGAAGAGGTTTAACCTAGATGAAAACCTAATGCCGTACATGGATGCGAATGGTAGAAGCAAGGAAATCTCCAGCTCTGGCAGAATGGCTGCATTTGCGTTCATAGAGCCGTGGGACATTGAGCCGTTCAGGATGCTGATTTTTGAGCACATGGTCCCATCTCAGAAGAAGGATGTTACAATAGATGGGATGAAGAGTGAGGATGGGAAAACGCTGTGGGATAAACTCAAAGACAGGGAGTACCTCGGGCTTACTGACAAAGATTCTTTTGTGATTTTCATAACAAGCAGGCAGTTCGCAAGCGAGGCGGTGGTGAAGTTTAGGGAGAGGATGCAGGATGTTCAAGAAAAAGGCGGTTTATCGCTCAGTGATTATATCAATAAGCAGCTTGCCTCAGGGAAGCCCGTGGAGACTGTTAAAAATGATGTGCATCCATTCATCCAAAGTGAAGTGGAGTTAACAGCCATGATAGCTAATGCAAGATTTGAAAGGGAGAGAGAAGAGGATGATAGATAGTTGGGTTAAATATCAAAAAATGCATAATTTAGGTGGTGATACTTATGACCGAAGTTAAAATAGAGGCAGAGACAACAGAGCTGAAGAATTCAAAGCTGCTTGGGAAGGGTATGGATATGGTTGAATCTCTCAAGGACCAGCTTGTTGGCAAAGGAAGGGATGCTCAGACACTCATTGCTTTTAAGAAGGAAGGCTCTATGCGCATTGAGGGCGATACCGAGAATGGGAAGAGGCTGTTCTTAGAAGTGAGGGGGAAGAAAGTGGAGTATGGACTGATGCAGGACCCTCAAATTTCTTTCGTATCTCAGCTTGGGAAGGATGGAAAATTAAGCGAGCCAGACGTTATGCTAAGCCCCACTATGATCAGGAAGCTTTCTGGGGAGCTTGGCGGGGAGATAAAGGAAGCGCATAAGGAAGCAGCGAGATACCTTGCAGAAGCCAGAAAGCTCCAGAAGGGGATGAAGGGAGAGTACAGAGAGGGCAACATGGAGAAGAATGTATTCACCCAGCAGGAAGGAGCTGCAGTTTTCGTGAAGGAGAACAAGCTTGGAAAGATAACAGAGTTCGGGCTGAAGAAATGGGAGTTCTCATTCGTTCCATCGAAGGAGGGCGGGCTTGAAAATCCGGCTGTTTTTGTGAAGCATGATAGCATAGAAAAGTTAAACGACCTGGAGGCAGGCGTGGTTGTTGGGATGCTGTACAAGAATATCACAACAACATACGCAAAACAGGTGCAGGAATTTCTTGCTGAGCTTGAGAGATTGAGCAAATGCTCTGATGTGGAGGAGTTCAGGAAGAAGCATACATTCCAGAGCGTTCTACGACTTGGATGATAGAAAACCTCGGATTTGAGTTTTGAGAATTGAGAAACCAACAACCAACGAAAGATATATAAACTTTTATAGGTAATCAACAAGCAATATTTCAACCCACGGGGTGATTTGCTTGGACGAGGAAGAAGAGGAGGATGAGGAGGAAGAGTGGGACGAGGAAGACCTAGAGGAGGAAGAGGAGGAAGAGTAAACCCGTGAATCCTTACTTATGTTTTTCCGCTATTTCTAAGAAAAGCTTATATAGGTCTTAACCTAATTCTATTTCACTGAAAAATATTTAGTGTTTGCCGCAAGGCAAGCTCAAGCCCGCGCTGGGCTTATCTCTCGACGTCATTGTCTTGGGATGAATGCAGCGCAGAGTGGGTGAATCGGCCTGAAGGCTGATTTTGAAGTCATTTTCTATAGCGTAGCTTTCTTATCCTATTTTTCAGACTTCTTCTGTCCTAAAATGATTTTTTTCTAACGAATTCTCTGCTGCCGGAGGTGATGAATATGGTAGCTGAGCCACCGGAGTGCGGAGCCAAGCTGAATGCGCATCTGGACTTCCAGTGCCTTGAGTGCGGCAGAAAAGTTGAGAGCTACGAGGGGGCATGGTTCAGTGGTAGGAGAATCTGCGTAGAATGCTACCACAGGAAGGATGAGAGGAGATGCGCAAGATGCTTCAGGAAGCTCGAGAGCTGGCAGGGCAGGATTTTTTCAGATGGATGTGAGTACTGCGAGCCATGCTTTCTGCTTTTGAGCTCCGCAAATGGCAGGGGCGCTTGGGGAGAGCAATTCGCATTTAGCTGAGCTGATTCTTGCGAGCTAAATTTCCCTAGCGTGAGCCCTGCAAAGAGGAGGTGCAGAGCAGTTGCGATGACGCGCCCCTTATTTCCGACTGTTCTGTGAACAGCGGAGGGAAGACAAGGTGAGAGTATGAGGAGAAGTCTGGAGGAGGAAGAGGAGTTGCTGAGGAAGCACTGGGAGCACATGAAGGACGCGCAGCTCGAGGAGGAGGAAGAGGTGCTGGATTACTCCCTGTTCGATGACGAGTATGGAGAGGACTGGGACGATGAACTGTGGGAGGATGAAACCGAGCTGTGGGTTGAGGAAGAGGAGATTGAGAAGAAAAGGCCAAGGAAGAAGGAATGAAGTAGAGTGGGCGGAGGGAAGACAAGGTTTTCTGAAATCTGTAAGATTTCTTAGGCCTTGAAACTCCGCCCGTTTTTTTCTTTGTTTTTCCTTCTTTTTAAGCTTTATCAAAAATGGAGGTGTGAGAATGTTTGGGATAAGTTTGAGTTTTCTGAATGCTTCGGATTCCGGAGTGTATGTCGGGGGGAGGAGGAAGGAGCTCGTTCTCTCCAACAAGTCGTACATAACGGAGTATTACCCTTGCATAAGAATCAAGCCAGTTGTAAAATGGGAGTGGAAGAGGATGGGTGGCAGATTCTCCGTTGACTTCAGCTCAGAGGCAAACCCGCACGTGAACATCTCTGGGATGAGCGGTTTCGGCAAATCTACCCTCTGCAAGAGGTTGATAAAGGAGATAAGGGAGAAGCTCCACCTGCCCGTGAGCATATTCGATGTTCACTCTGAGTATGTTGATTTCACTCTGCAACTTGGGGGAGCGGTGCACTCTCCCAAAGAGTCTAACATAAACATGTGGGAGCTTGATGGGGTGAGCCCTGCTGAGAGAATTTCTGAGAATGTGGCAATGCTCAAGAGGATTCTGAAGCTGGGTGACATACAGGCGTATAACCTGCTGGCATGTGCTGAGAAGGCCTATGAGAGAAGAGGTGTGGTGCAGGCAGATCCCAACAGTTGGGACAGGGAGCCACCTACTATGCAGGATGTCTACGACTGCATCAATGAATCAATGAGCAGGAAAGGGCATGGAGGGCAGAGCTACGCAGGCCTGAGCAAGAGGTTATACCCCCTTCTCATGAGCAACATATTCTCTGCAAAGACCACAATTCCATTCAGAGAAGTACTGGATGGGCTGAATGACTTCAGCATAGCAGAGCTTGGGAGCAGCGAGGCGCAGGCGCTTTTCATTGAGACGTTTCTCAGGAAGCTTTACTCGCACATGCTGAGCCAGAAGCTCGCTGATGGGCTGAGGCTGTTTGCAGTGATAGATGAGGCCCACAGGGTGTGCATAAGCGAGGGGGAGGAGCTCTCCCTACCGGGAAGGCTAGTATCTGAGGGGAGAAAGTATGGAGTTGGCATAATCACGAGCAACCAGATGGCCAAGAACCTCGACAGGGCAATCATTGCGAATTCGGCAGTGACATTCGCATTCTACCAGAGGGAGCCCCAGGAATGTGAATATATGACAAGCCTTATTGCAGGAGGGACAGATTACGAGAGAAGGGAGGTTGTGAGGAGTGCTATGAGAAACCTGAAACAGTTTGAATGCATTGCTCTGACTTCAAGGCTGAGGGAGCCTGTGCTGGTTGGAGTAACACCACTATGGAGGAATAGAGGAGGTTGAGATTATTCCAGCTTGCGTGCTGAGAGCTCTCTCTTTATTTTTTCAAACTCCACTCCCATTTCTGAGATGTGCCCTGCAATTATGTCCTCTGCGAGACTGAGTCCCTCCATGGTTTCGGCATGTTTCATCCTCTCATGTGAAGTTTCGCTCCCCATCATTCGCGAGTAAGCCCTCATGCTCTCTATGGAGATGTAGGTTTTAGTTTCAATAATTGCGTTTATCTCATTCTGCTGGTCGTCTGGATTCAGCTTCCTCAGCTCTCTTATATCGTTTGATGCTTTCTCCAGCTTGTCATAAAACCCAATAACCTTGTTCATGTCAGCTTTCAGAAGCTCTGCCTCGAAAGGAGAGATTTTACCTTCCTTGAGCTTCTCCCCGTATTTAAGCACCTTCCTCTCAAGCGGGACAAGCTCCTTGTAGACGTCAGAAATAGACTTGTACAACTGCACGAACTTCTGGTGCGAGTCCATCTTCTCTTCGTGAGGTTCCAGTAATGCCTGTTGGGGACCCATTTTTAAGCACCATATATGATATATAATTAGATTAAATTTATGAACAAAGAGAAATAAATACCTTTCTGAAGGCTGGAAGCCTCACCCAATGAGCTCAAGCAGCTCGCTCTGCCTCACATCTCTGAGAATCTCAAGCTCATTCGCCTTTTCCTCCATGCCAGTCAGTTTGAGGTTTGCGATAATAATATCGAGAACCTCCACCCCGCTCTTGAGCTCCTCAGCCATGGTGGCCTGCAATTTTTTTCTCTCCTCCTCAAGCTTCTTCTTTTCCTCATCGGTTTTGGCATCCTCAAGCATGAGTGAATTGAACTGGAGCTGCAGGTTGAGCTTCTGCAAAACTCTTTCGGATATCTCATGGGCATCTGCACTGGTGTATGGCTTCATGATGGAGACAAGAAAGTCGCTATCTCTTATAAGCTTCCTGAGCTTTCTTTTCATAATTGTGCGAATAGATGCTTTGTCAACCATAAGTACCCCTACCACGCCCCATCGCTTTGTCATAATTCACATTCGTTTGTCTTGCAGATAACATATCAATAGTAAGCTTTGTCTGTTGCTTCGTGAACTCCTTATTCGCGACTGTTGAGCCCAGCAGTCTGGAGCTTTCTCCTCCTCCCTTAAGACCCAGCATCAATTTAATCGGATCCGGTGCATAATCTTTTAATATTATTATATCCCTTGCAGGATCATAGAAAGGCATGGTTGTCCTCAATTCCCTTGATCCCAGCATCTCTCTCGCTTGCTTTGAAGCCGGCATGGGTAGGATTGAACCGTACAGCTGCACCATCTGGTATTGTATCTGCTTCTGTGTCTCTGCTATCCACCTGTCGTTCTCGACTATAATTCTTTTGAGCTCATCCTCACCTCCAGGATAGTTGAGCCTTATCGCAAACCTCTTAGCCCAGAAGCTAGTACTTGCACCAATGCTTTCCATCGTAGCCTTCATAAGGCGTATGTGCCACGGTAGGCCATAGTCTGGAAGCTCCAAAGCCTCCTTGTCAGCTATAAGCTTGAGGTAGGGGTCGACTGCAGCGCCCTTTACTGCGTACATATTACCAGACATATATGCATTCCAAATCGTCTCAACGGTTTTTGGGGGAGCACCTGAACCTCTTCCGGTAAAGTGCGAGCCCCACTGCTGCATCGCGGTTGCGACATTGAGGAGTGCATCGTAGCCGCTTGAGTATGGATACCCTTTCTGCTCCCAATATCCTTCCTTTCTCTCAAGTGTTTTATCGCCGAAGATGCCGATGCTGCCTGCAGTGATTGCAGCTGCTGCCCCTATTCCTACGAAGGGCATAGCGAGTGGCGCAGCTATAGCTGCTGCAACCAGAACTTTGCCGCCATGCTCAGCAGTGAATGTTGTAATTTTCTCAAATGCGCCTGAAGCTCTTTCTGCAAAACGCTCTGGCACAGCTCTCCAAATGCCAAATCTGTTCCTTATATCTTCATCAGCATAATCCGCCAGCGCTTTTTTGATAAGATGTTCACTTCCTGGTCCAGTGATTTTCTCGCTTCTTCCGAATGGATCATATATGGCTCGGTACTCCTCCCTGAAATCATGCCAATCCTTGCAGAGGGTGTTAAGCTCTTTCTGCCTTTCTTTTTTATCCTGATATTTTGATTTCAACTTGTCTGAATCTTCCTTGCTCATTGGTTGATTGTTTAGGTATTCTGGCTTGGTCGTTATCTCATCAATCTCTGAGGAAATTCTCCTTATCTCATTTCTCAGTTGGGCAGCATCGCCTTTGTATTTTGTGAGTATGCCTTCGGATTCTTTCCTATCAACATCGTTGGACAATCTTTCAGCCTCCTGCCAGAACTCTCGGTTTGCCTTGTTTTTTTCTTTTGGATGGGTTGTTTTTAACCAGTCCAGCTTTTGCCTCGTATCGCCCCGCATTACCCCACTCCTAGATTCATTGACATAGCTCTCTCTCTGCAGCAGCTCGGCGGCCTCATGCATATACGCGATTCTTGTGAGCTTATCCTCCGTCTTCCTTAGCTTTCTAATTCTTTCAGCATCCTGTGGTGTCTCTCTAACATTCTCCAATTCCTTTTTCTTTGCCTCCAGCTCAGCTATGCGCTCGTTAATTATATTGACCCGCTTCGTCCAGTCAATTTCTTCAGCTTCCTTCAACTCAGTGTCTTTTATTACCTTTATCCTCAAGTCAATCTCCTGTGCGTCCAGCTTGGCAGTCCTTGCAATTGTACTACGTTCTTTCTCAATATTCTGGACTATTTTTTCGTATCGTTGTGCCTCGCCAGCAGGTATAACTCCAGCATACTCCAAGTTTGCTATGTAAAGCCTGCTCTCTGTATACTTCTTCTTTCTTTCAATAACATAGTTCAAGTCTTTGTTATTTGGTTTGTCTAATCCCGCAGACTTCTTGAATGTATCGCTGCTTATCAGATCAAGCTCTAATCTATCTCTGTTCAAGCCCGTCTCTATGCCCTTCGTGGCCTCCCCAATTTCTTGCATTCTGTTGTGGGTCCACTCTGCAACATTAATTGTTTCAAGCCTGTTCCATTTTTTCTTTAGTTCCATGTATGCTCTTCTGAGATCTTGTTTATAGTCCTCCCCATGCTCATCGTAATACTTCTTCATTTTTTCATCATAAGTCATTGATCTCTTTTTACCATGCTCGTCTTCTTTTGTATACACCTCCTTATGCTCCTGGAAATCCTTCCTCAGCTTGTCTCTATCCTCGGTCACGTATTTCTTGACCAAGCCTATAGCATACTCATTGGGTCTTTGCAGGGAGTTGGTTTGCAACAGACTCAATTCGCTTCTAATCAAGTCCCTATCTCTCAGCACCCTCTCTCCTCCCACCCTGACTTCTGTTTTCTTAGCTGCTTCCTCCAAAGTTTTCTCGACATCCTCGTAACGGAGAGCAAGGGTGTTATTTAGATCCGTCACTTCTGATTCTTTCTTGAGTATGAAAGTTATCACTTTCTGGCGATTGCTGTCTAATTCTGAATATTCTTTCGTATTTTTCTTTCCCGCAGCCTCAAAGGTTTTTATTCTTTTTTCAATATTCGTTTTTTTCTGTTTATCATCCTTAAGTTCCTTCTCCAGTTTATGCACTCTGGACTCTACCTCCTGATGGAGTTCATCTTCCTTATCAGTGAAATCCTTCTTCTGCCTGTATGCAAGCAGAGCATCTTGGACGAGGAACGCATCCAGTATCGTGTTTATGTCTCTCCTTGTTTTTGCCAGCTGTATTCTTGCGTCTACTATAAGTGCCTCGTTATTTCTGAGCTCCTCTCTCTTTCTTTGAAGTTCTGTGGAGTTGGGTTTGGATTGCTTAAGCTCCCTAGTTTCTTCTAGGAGCCTATCCCTTCTGGAGTATAAGTTTTCCTGAGTGAATAAACCCCGTAGTTTTTTCCTTTTGTACTGTACTTCCTCCTGTTCTTTTCCAAGCAGCCGCAATAGACGCTCTTCTTTAAACTTCTCGCCAGCGAGTTTGGCAAGCATCGGGGCAATGGTATTCTCCCATAGCGATTCAGCTTGCCTGAGCTTCTGGGTGTCCTGGAATCCGCGGGCCGTAGAAGCAACTCCCCTTATGGCGAGGGATTCGAAACCGCGCCTTCCCTCAGCTCCTTTGAGCTTCTCGTCCCACAAATCAAGCAATCTGCCTGTGGCAGCCCATCCTCGCCTCGCGGCTAGCATCTCGTCAATTTTAGTTGGGTAGAGTGATGTAGCCTTGTCATATCGATATTTTAGACGCCTATAAGCAGGCAAGCTCTTTAGCTCGGCATTGAGCTGTTTGATCTGTTTCTCTCGATTCTCTCGCTTGTAATTAAGTGCTTCGATTGTGGACTTTACTTCTAATTTTTGGTCGTCGGTTAATTTGCCGGATTTAAGTATGGTCTCAGTATCCAGTCTTTTTATCTCGTCATCTATCTCTCTTATATTCTTTTTTAGTCCTTTTTTCTCATCATTAATCTTTCCTATCCTCTCCCTCTGAGTGTCTACTTGGCCTTCTTTGTAAGCGACTAGCTGGAGAGTAGGAACTATGCCCACATTCTCTTTGAGCTGTTTTTCCAGATTCTTTCGCTTATTTGTAAGTGCCCCAATTGTGGAGTTTAATTCAGATTTTTCAAACTTGCTTAGCCTGGATTCCCCTTCCTTGAGTCTGAACTTCATTTTTGCTATCTCGCCGTCTATCTCACTTATCTTAGTTATGATTCCAGTGTCCCTCAGCTGTAGCCTGCCCTCCTTATCTTTTTCAATTCCAAGAAGCTTGTTCCTAGCATCTACCGTCTTATTAAATTCGGCCAAGCGATCTTCTAATTCTTTGCCTGTGACACCCTTCTTGTAAAGTTTCTGTAGTTCCTTGCTTTTTTTCTGTATTTCGCTATTCAGCTCCTTCACTTTCTTCTGGTTCTCCGAGACAATCATAGGACCCTTTAGAACTCCGAAATCAGCTCCTAGCTCACTCTTGAGCTCGTTCTCATGCTTCCGTATCTCCTTCAGCATTTTTGCTTTCTGGGCACCTGTGAGGTTTTTGTTGTTCCTTAGTTCTGCTAGGGAAGTATTCATCATAGACAGCCGGTCTGTCGTGGTCATCAGCCTCGCCTTCAGGTGAGGCTTATGTTTCCATCTCTCATAACGCACATGGAGAATGTGGTAGGGAACATTCTGGGCAGCTGAAGACAAGAAGCCTATAGTCGAGCTCTTGAAAATATCTTTTGCAATTTGCTTTTTACCTAGACCAAGAGGATTGAAAACTCTGCCGAGCATGCCCCGCTGGCTTAAGCGTACGTATTGTTGCCTTAGTGTGAGGATTTTAAGCTCTTTCTTTTCATCCACAACCAACTGAGGCTTCCTCCTTAGTTCCGTAAGTCTGTTCCTCTCCTGCTCAGTCAGAGGTGTTTTGAAGTCCTTTACTCCAAGCTTTTGCAACTTATTCCTGAGTCTCAAAGCTAGCTTCTGTTCGGATTTGACTGTTGATGCTGCACCATACTTCGCTCCGAGATATGTTAAGCCAGCGGCACCTGCTGCAGTAGACGTCATCAGCTTAGCCCTTCCCTGAATCCCGCCAGTATCCGCAAGAGTTTTGCGGACTTCCTCGGCCTGCTTTACCAGAACTTTTATAGCATCTGCTTCTTTCTGAGTCGCATGCAGCTGTTTACGAATATTAGCTATCTGTTGTTTTGAGACCCTGCTTTTCGCAAACTTTGCCTCGAGAGCAGTGAGCTCCTTTCTTAAGCTTTTAAGGCGGTCTGCCTCTTCACCAGTGAGTGCTCGCTTTTTTGATTCTTCGGTGAGCCTATCAACCTGCTTTCGCTTTCCGGCTATAATCGATTGAGCTCCAATAGCCTCCCTCAATTCATTGAGCTCTCTAGTCGCTGCCGCCTTCTTACCACCTTTTAACTTATCACGGTTCTTCTCAAGCTCCTTTATTCTGGGAGTTGCTAGTGTAAGCTTAACTGCTCCAGCAGTCAGGTAACCATACATATCCCTGAGGCTCTTTACCTCTTGTTCCTTCCTAATTTGCTCCCTCTCAATGATTGCCTGCTTTCCGCCTCCAACAATACCAGTTTCTGCAACACCTTTCGCAACCTTGCCTGCCGTGAGCGCGCTTGTCATTTTCCCAACTCCTTTTGCAAGAGTCTGCATCTTTTTTGAGTGAGACGTCATTGCGTATAATGCGCCTCTATCTGCCATTGTTGCTGCCACCTTGACACCATTCGTCGCAAGCTTTGATCCGTATTTTCCACTAGTGGCTTTTGAAACGGCTTTTCCTGCTGCCTTGGCTCCCCTGTCAATCATCCAGCCCATGCCCCTTGTTGCATAGTTCCCTCCTCCCACCTCGTCCCTCCCCTTCGCAACAGTGTCAAAGCTTCCTGAGGTGAAGGACTTGAACTTGTATGAAGTGGATTTAATCTCGGCTGGAGGTCTTGAGAGGGATATATCAAACCCAACGAGCGGGCTCCTTCCCTGCACTATCATTCCTGCCATAAGCAGGGCAAGCAGGAGGAAGAATGGAAAGCAGATTGAGATGTCCCCCATGCTGGCATAGGAGGGGCTAGCGAGGAGGAGTAAGGGTAGGAAAACAAATAAAAGATTGATTAGGGGTCTATTAATCTTCATCATTATATATTCTGTTTTTTTACTTATTAAACTTTCGGCTTTGAACGCAAATTCAGTGGAAAGTTACCCCTTCCAGAGGTTTATAAAGGCAGAAAATGCCAGCTCTATCATGCTTGTTTCAAAGACTCTGAAGTGCAAGGTTTTCAATCCCACGGAGAGTAAATTGCAACTGCTAAATGATGAATATTCCAATTTTCAGATTTATGCCCGAAGCGGTAAAGATTTTGGAATTTACTCTTTAACGAAATCAACCTTTGATTTTAAACATAGAAGAGAAATTAGAAAGAAAAAACAACCAATGTTTTTGGCTAGCCAGTCCACAAAATTCAAAATTACAAATAACAAATTAACTCCATACTGGTTTAGAATTCCCGTTCATGGAAAGAGGGGAGGTATATGGCTTCCCATAAGACCGCATGAGAATATAGATTTCTCGTGGGAAATCAGAGAGGCAAAACTGCTCAAGAGAAAGAAGGACTTCTGGGTTTACATCACAGTAAGGAAAGAAGTCCAGTTGAGAACTTCATACTCATCCGTACTTGCCTTGGATATTGGAGAAAAAGTGATAGCGGCAGCCGTGCTGTCCAGTGTACATAAACCAATATTCCTTGGCAGGGAGGTTAGGGGGATTAGGAGGCACCATGCCTGGCTGAGAAAGAGGCTGCAGGAGAGGGAGTTGTTCAAGAAACTGAAAGAGATGAGAGGTAAGGAGAGGAGGGGAGTTGAATTGGTTCTCCATGAAGTGTCAAAATACATTGTGGAGCTTGCAGAGAAGAACAATTCAATAATTGTTTTGGGAGATTTGAAAGGAATAAGAAAGCAAGATAAAGGCAAAAGATTCAACAGAATAGTCAATTCCTTCCCATTCAACAAGCTCTCCTTCTTCATTGAATACAAAGCACACCTAAGAGGGATAATGGTTGTAAAAATGAAAGAAGATTACACCAGCAAAACCTGCAGCAGATGTGGAGAGGAAGGAAAGAGAGTGAATCAAGGTTTGTTCAAATGCCCTCACTGCAAATACCAGGCAAATGCAGACTTCAATGGTGCAATGAATATCCTGAAGAGGTCTTGGGAGCATGTCTTTCAAGACGGGGCTGTTGCTTTCAGCCCGGAACCGCCGATGACTGAGCAGACGAGGGCGGAAGCGCATAATATCTAATTTATGTGCGAAGCATAAACTTTCGTTTGACTGTGAGGATAGCCAGGGAAATTGTGATGAGGAGGAGGGGCTCAAGAACAAGGAACCTGCCCATTGCAATGGACATCCCTCCTGCGTAGAATGGTTGTATCTGAATCGATGGCGCGTATATGTCTGTCCCCCAGAACACCGCGAATAAGAGCCTTCTGCCAAAGCCATAGATTTTGAAGGTGGTGGTGATATGACCTGACCCATTTGTGTAGAATGTGGTGTCACCAGTTGCCAAATCTGACAGCCTGCCGTATTGATGGCAGCTCGGGTTTGGTATGCAGTCGCCCGGGCTAGCGGGATCGTCTATCCAGTCAGGGCAGGAGCAGTTGCTCTCCTCCGGCAGAATGGGGCACACCCCTAGAGTTGCAGGGTTGCAACCAGTTGGGTCGGTCTGGTTACCATCGCCGTATTTATCAAGAGTTGAGTTCTGCACATAGAGTTCCATTGGTATACCTTCGCCTATTGGGATGCTGGGCTTCTCATCCGGCCTGTCATATCTCTGGTAGAGCAGCTGTGCCGTGACATAGACCTGCGTCAGGTTCAGATTGGCCGGGTCACGGACAGTCTGGATATCCAGAATGATTGCTGTTGGCTGCCTGAGCCAGATTGTATAGGGAACTATGAATGTGTTGTTGAACCTGTCGTAGAATCGGTACTCGAAGTCATGCAAGCCCAGCGATTTGTTATCCGGTATATTCAGTATAACTGAGTCACGCTGCGAGTATATGTAGGTGCCTGATCTGTTCTGATAGAAGCCAAGCACGAAATCATTGGGAACAATGCTTATCGTTCCTATCTGCTCTGGTTCAACACTTCGCAGCGGAGGCGGCTCATCCAGGTTAAGCGGAGCAGTTGTGACATTGAAACTCTCATTTTCATCACCATGTATCTCAATCGACAGCACATGGGTGTATGCTTTAGTGGTTATAAACGAGACAAGCGATGAGCCTGACGTTGCAGTGACATTGAATGCGTTGCTCAGTCCAGTTGCATTTCCATTGTCTGCTCTTATCACAACATCTGTTCCAGGAACTGGTATCTCAGCCCTGCCGCTCCAAACTCCGTTGAAGAACGGGCCTGCTTTTGCAGGGCATATTCGGCCTGTTGAGTCTACAAGTGTTATGTTCCCGTTGAATCTATCGCAGTTATATTCCGGTGGAGTGATGGATACGTTCAGGTATACTCCAACCGAATCAATGTACCATTTGACACCTGGGTCTGTCTGCTCAAACGCTAAGCACTGTACATTCTGGAAGGGGCCAGCTGTAATCACATTATCCTGCCAGTTGCCTGTTGCTTGCAGGGGGACGTTAACTGTCCATTGCCAGTGAAATAGGGCTGGGTCAGCGTCATCTTCTGCATTTCCTGAGAAGCAGCCGGGGTCATCTGACGCAAGGATAGTGAAGGGATTACCAGTATTTATTGGTGTCACGTTCTTTGCAGTGACATTGAATCCAGTGATATTGAGCGGACTATTAAACTTTACCGCTACGAAGGTAGATGGGATTGCCTCTTCGTATATCCCAACTGCATCAATGGAAAAGTTTTGACTACCGCTTGAGGCGAGGTCACAAAGTGGTCCAAAACATGCGAAAGGTGCAAAAATTGCTATACAATGTATATTCTGGTATTTCAGCGGAGAGAAATTTATAATATTATCATGCCAGTCGTTGTCAGATTGTGGGGTGAAGGAATAGCTGATTGGAAAATTATCATGTATGAGAGCCGGGGGCAGGGTGTCGCAGCTGGGGTCAGATGACATACGGACTTCGAGTGATTGCGGCGAGTAAGAGGGATATGGTGAAGTGTTTATAGGGATGTTGAGCCCGCTAAGGTTGAGCGGAGTATCTGATTTTACAAATATGAAACTAGGGAGTATCCATGCCCCCCACAACGTATGAATGCAAGCGCCTACATCATCTGGTGCTCCAACTATATTTGACGCCGGAATTCCGCTGCAAGGGTTATTCGAGTGAGCGTTTGCGGGATCTGTAAATGGGTATGTAAGAACTGGGGGGGGAGGTGGAGGTGGAGGTGAATGGGTCATACAAGTTCCGATACCGTCCGGTGACCAAAGAAGTGATTGTGCGGAAGTTGAATCGCACACGCCTATGTCTTCTCCATTGGAGATTATGGGCAGTAGAAATGTTAGAATTTCAACCCATCCTGGAGGTGTGACATTTTGGGGAACCGCGCGTATTCTCAGATTGAATGCAGTTCCAGTACTCTGTGGAGTGAGTATCTTATCGAACTGGAATTCACATCCATTGAGCATTGGGTCATCCTGTACAGTGGAAGGTCCTGTAATTGAACATTCCACATTAGTAGTGCCACTGGTACTTTCAGTAACCAACTCCGTGTTGCCCCTTGTACCTCTTATTATATACTCTATGCTCCTCCCCAGTGTTGGGTTGTCCGAGCTTATCTTTAACCTTCTTGGTCTTGGCAGAATTGTTCCTATTGATGATTTTGTGACATAATTCTCAGAGGGGATGTAGATCCTTGCAACCTCATTTTTGGTAGTTGCAGTTCTGAATATAATGGACTCGCCCTTTGTTGCATTGAGCACCTCGATGATATAGATGTTACTGTACCTATTCCCAGGTATAAAGGAGGTGAAAGTCATTGATGGATAATCCATTCCGTTTCCAAGGGTGACGGAATCCTTTATGAGGTTGTAAGCGGGGTCGTCGTCTGTTCCGACAATTGTTATTACTGTATTATTGTTTGAGTTGTGGTCTTTAGTTGACGCAACCTCTAGGGATTCATTAAAGAGCGAAAGCTCTATCTTGGGGCATACGAACGAGGGAGTACAGGGAGGGCCTGATGGGTGCATTGCAGTCCCATTGCTGTTTGCAGTTAGGTTGTCAATGTTGATAATCAGCTCGGGGTCGGTATAAACTTTGAACTGGTCTCCCAGGTAACCGCTTCCAGTAACTGAATTGATAGACATGAAGTCCCTGTTCATGGGGTCATCTGTGACGAACTGCACCTCACCTTTTGGAGCTTGGAATGTGAAGGCTGGATATTTGTCGGAGCCTTGGTAACCTGTTACAAATTCTAGCGGGATACCGCTGACACCCCAGCCTGTCCATAGGTATAACTTGCCAAGCGAGTTCATTCCTGTGGAATCGTTTGCAAACTCAAGGAGGCATCCATTGTCACATATCACGCTGTGAATATCGTAGATAAACCCATTCGTATAATCGTGTGCAGTTCCCACACCTGCTATGGGTACCCAACCTTGGTCAGGGGTGTAGTTTACGGTACCGCCATGGAGACTGCCTGTTGCTCCGGTTGGATCAATCATCAAGAATACAAACGAGACATTGATATCTGAGTGGAAGTATATTGTTTGGGTGCTGAGGTTTCTTATCGGAAGTGGATTGGGAAGCTGAGTGCCCATCATGTCAGCAGTGGCCGCTATTCCACTAGAATTATCGTTCTCCAGAGGTATAGCAAGGTTGCGGCTTACGTTCGATCCACGAATTGTGAGCATAGTGGGTCCGCTCATTTTCACAGGCACAATCTTGATAGAGGACGGGAAGGAGGCATACGGCTCGCCCAGCATAGGATAGCGAGTTGGTGATGCTATTTCCTTGTCATAGCTGGTTTGGGAGACCACTGTGTTGGGTGGTATGGTTTTCTTAAACCAAGCTTGGGTAGTGCGGCACAGGGAACTGTTCGCTCCGAAGAGGGATTCGAAACATATTGCATTAGTTAACGACAGGTTTTCCGGCACAATTAGTAGAGAGGCCTCTTCCCATGCCCCAGCTGCGGATATTGCATATATTGTTTTGCACACTCCGAGGAGGGTGTAAGTTCCGTTGGTTACCTGCGCGGTGAATGTATTGTTCACGCCAGAGCTGTTCTCGCAGAGTATGGAAACCTGCAGAGCTGAAACATTGGTGGTTGCGAGAAATGTGTAATCCATTGCAGGTGGCACTGGTGCATCCTGCGGTGTAAAAGGCAGTGGGTTGGGCTCCATGTAGAAGGGGCTGAAGACATAGGCGAATGGGTAGCTCCAGTCCATAGTATTGTTTAAGGGTATGGTCTGGAGACCAGGAGGAGGCTTTATAAAATCAGCCGCATCCGGATCGCCAGGTATAAGACCATAGAGAGTGGTTTGGGTTCCGAAGTAGTCTACGGTGGGGGTTGTGGACATATACTCGTATGCATAGTATTGATTCTTGAGAATCTGGAATGTTTTTCTGTAGCTAGAGTTCAGTATCCATTCTTTATCTGCTGTAGAGCCCATAAGATCTTCGACGTTATCCAACATGGGGAAGTGCTTGTAGAAGAACCTGTTTGTCAGATAATCATAAGCCAGATAGGGGAGGGTATTGGGAATCGTAGCTGGTTTTTCGGGGTAGGTGGGTCTTGTGAGTGTGAAGTGGGCTCCGCCTCCCTCAACAAGTCTTTCGAGGTTATTGCTGTAGCTGGTTATGTTTAGCTGCTTGTGTATTGTAGCAGTTGAAGATGAAGTTGGACCAGCACCGCATCCATTCGTGATTTTGGTTATATCAAAGTCGTAATCAAACCTCAAGAAAGCAGTTATGTTCGTAGAGAGGAAGTTTCTCCTGTAGACAGGAGTGAGTGGTGATGTAATATGAACCATGGGAGAGCCGGGGGTTATGGTACCAGAGGAGAGCATACTCTCTATATTTGAGTATTGTGAAGTATTGGTCTTCTCAACCTCTCCCATGCACACAGCAGGTTCAACAGCTCCCTCAAGGGAGCACCCCTCGCATGACACGCCTGCCATCATGGCCTCCTTTATCATGTCAGGATAGCCTATCACATCGTCTGGTAGGCTCACATTATCAGTCATAGGATTGTTCCAGTCGTTTATCGGGTTGAAAGAGTAGGAGCTACCAGTGAAATTGAGGGACGAGTCGGGAACTCCTATCTGGAACATGTACCTCACTACGCTATTGCGCTTGCCCTTGAGAGCAATGTAAACATTGAAATGCTCATCAACATCTATTCCATGGGTTTCTGAGGACTGGCCTGAAACATACTGCAGGCCCCTGCTCAAAATTCCCCATGGGTCATACCAGGCCTTCCAGAGAGTTACATACTCCTTTGGCTCTATTATGGTTCTGGCTCTGTAGTATTTGCCCGCAGCTCCTACTGTGTCGAGTGCTAAAAGCCTTGTCTGCTGGTATTCGTTAATATCGTACCAGAGGCATGCGTCGCAATTTGATGGGTCGGGGCACCAGAGGCAGCCCCCATCCTGCGTGCAACCTGAACCGTTGTTCTGATAGCAGCCTATCTTGCCGAGTATACCCAAGTCCAGACAGCCTGGCACGCAGCAACCCAGACAATCTATGCACCCGAAATAGTTCTGCCTCTGCGGGAGTGTCATATAATCCACAACAAAGAGATAGCCCTTCCTGTACTTTATTCCTCTCAGATAATGCCAGTCTCCTGACTCATTGATATGCTCCTGAATTATCTTGGAACCATCTTGAGTAGTGCACGGGGAGTCGATTATCCAGTCGCCAGGGTTTTCTTGCGACAGCCATAGCAATCCAGCATCTTCCCCCAAAATGCTGATGTTGGCAACTCTCTGGGAGGGGTTTGAGGCATTATACTGGTAGATGAGGGGGTCTCCGATCCACCCGCAGACTCCCGCGAAACAGCTCATCTGCTTGTCCCTAACAATGAAGATTGAACTGCCTTCCTCGTTTACAGTTATATCCCTTGCAGTTCCTTCAAAGTTTTCTGAGCAGTTATTGCTTACGTTTAGTTCGAAATCCTTGTTATACACGTTTATGCAGATTGTGTTATTGGGAGCATCCGGGCGGGTGTTGCCAAGCACATATAGATTTCCCCAAGAATCGCTGTCCATTGCATATGGGAAGAACTTCGTTCCGTTTGAAGTGATGATGTTTATCTCGGTTATGAAGTGAATTGTTGGAGGATACATTCTTGCCATTCTTAGGACATTTATTTTGGGCGCGTTTGAGATTGCGACAAATATGTTGTCTCTGTTATCGTAGGATATTGACTGGGCGTTTGCCCCTATCAGAGATGTGGCTCCGGGTATTGGTTCTCCATCCTTAAGGCCGTTATAGTCCTCCCTCCAAGTGGCGGGAGCATCCAAATCGAATTTAGCTAACCTGCCGTTGTCCTTGTGGTCGACAACAAGCAGAGCCTCTGGGGCGCGCAGCTCATGGGGGTTGAGGATTGAATCGTTGGTTATGTTATAAGGCTCCAGAGAAGTAAACGGCAGGGTGACTGTCACGTTGAAGTAATCTGTATACATCTGGCCTGGCCTGAAATTCACCTCATACTTGTCAGAGCCAGAGCATGCACTCGTGACTCCGCTGAAATTCTTATAGCCCCAGCCCCATAGTATCTCTGGATGTTTGAACGTATCCTCTAAATCATCAACTCCATTGTAGTTGAGGTGGTCGGATATCCTCAGGTCTGCCTCCGGGTTGTAGATGAACTCCTTCACGCAGACAGAAACTGGCGCTTTGTCGAATTGAATGTCGGTGCTGTTGAAGCACATAGTCCCCGTATAATAGCTCTCGAGGCATATGCTGTAGTTCCCGTTCATCGTGCCAGTTGCCGGGTCATATCCTATCAATGTATCTCCGATCTTGAGATTGTTCTCCATCACATCATGCACTGGAGGCGTATAAGAAGTACTGACAACTGTATCCACTGGCGCAGCAATTGTGGGAGTGGGGGGAATTGTGTAGTTGACGCATGCTGCAGGCGTGATCATCACAACAGTGAAGCTCTGCAACTTTACGACATTGTTGACCGAGTCAAAAGCAGTGATGTTGCATACCACGTTGCCGCTTGCATTCGCAGTTATATCCGAAAATACTACTACTCCAAGGTCATGTGTAGTTATGTTTTCAGTCTTGTTGACTGGGAATGTTAAAGGAGATGGGCATGTCAGGTTGGCCTCCCCAGCAAAATCGGTGATTGTATTGTTGGTTGCATCTTTCATTGTTGCAGTAACCTTGAATAGCAGACTCGTGAAAATTGGTGTGGGATCCACTACAACATCAATGTAGTCTATGCCTGAGCTGCTAACGCTCAATGAAGCGGACCCTTGCATAGAGTTAGGGGGGGCAATCGGCGGGGTGGTCTGCACGGCAGTTATTGTGTACACACCTGTAATGTTGAATAACAACCTTGATTTTGTAGCATCAACTTCGTAGGTTACATTTCCAGCAACCACTTGAAGTTCAGTATCTGTTATCTCGGTAGAAGGAAGTGAAATGTCAGAGCGGGCATCTCTGTAAATCCTGATCTTGTTATTGTATCCCGTATCAATCTGACTATTCGGGAATATTGCTTGGATTGTTATATTGAACGAATCATTGACCTTTATGCTTGGCTGTATCAGCGTGACCAGGAATCTGTTGGCTTGCGGGGTAGGAGGTGGGGTATAATTCATTGTAACTTTGGGGTCAGTCAGCGTGCCACTCTGCACAAAATCTAGAGTGGCATAGCTTGAACCAATCGTTGCAGTCACTTCCTTTGGAAAGTTGTCTATTCCTATTAATGTCTCCCCTACAGGCCAGCTGTAAGCAGTGAGGTTGAATGTAGCCTTAGCTCCATGTGTTGCATTGAATAGAAAGAAGCAGTTTGAGTTACTGTGGAGTGTGCACTCCTTCGGGTTGTATGACACTGAAAGTCCTGATGTGTTGTATACATCCTGGTATATACCCACACTCTTTTCAAATACTGTGGGGGATGAGTTTGTAGATGTGAACACAGTGCCATCAAATGAGCCATCGCATATATTCCCATAGGAGTCTTGGATTTCAATTGATATATCAAAATTATCCCTCTGGTTTTTTGTTATGGTTGGCGGGATGGGATCTGTCACAACAATCTTGGCTGCTGGTCCGTGGTATGCATTAACTTTGTTGCTGATTGTATCTGGTGCAGACTTTGCTCCGCTGAGGCACAACGGTGCAGTTGCCGAAACATCATATTGGCCAGCAGTTTGGGGGAGGGTGAAAGTGGCTGTTGCAATTGAACCTGAAGGGGCTGGGTAGATAGGTCCTGCAAAACTTGTCCATATTTCTGGATTCTGACCGGCTATCAGAGTTCCGCCACTCAGCTCAACAGAAATCCTAACATTTGTGTTAACCTGTTGCGCGTAATGGCTTCCTATAGCATCAGCTCCTGATGCGGACCATCCTATGTTGCAATAGGCGGCGTTTACAGTATACGATGTCCACGCTCCATCGACATCTGGATTTATGCCATCATTGTCGTGCCCATGGCAGTACCATTGGTAGATTCCAGAATCGACACCAAAAGTAAAATCGAATGAAAGAGGGCTGCCCCCAGTTTTTGTCTGAGTTGAGACGACTGCTCCCGAAGGGTCTTTCAGAGTGAATGTTATTTGAGAATTCGAGATGCTGCCACTGCTATTTCTATAGTCGCAGGTGAATGTGGTTGTCCCCCCTATGCTTTGAGAAGCGGGGTTTGAGGATTGACTCATCGTGGAAGCAGCGAGCAAGGAGGGTGAGAAGCAGATTAACATTAGTAGAAGCAGTAATTTCCTGTATTTCAAAACTTCACTCATCATTATCACATATATTTTATTGATTAATCTATTATTAACTCTGTGTTATCTCCCTACCATCTCTCCAAAAACACCAGGGTGGATTGGGGTGATGCGGTCGCTTCCTATCTCGGATTTGAGGATGACTGCCAACGGGGTATACGAAAGGTCAAGCCTCTTTAGAATTTCATCAAGTTCCCTCCTGCTTTCAAAAACTATGAAATTCCTCCCCGCCCCAATAAGCTCAAGGGCTCTTTTGAACGTGCTCTCGTCATTGTAGATGTGAATGTATATGCTCTCTCCTTTCACAGTTGCGAGTATATCACAGTCTTTTCTCTCATTCAAATCCGTGAATGGTATCGCATTGTTTATGAAGAAATTTCTCAGCAGTCTGAACAAAGCTAGGTATTTTGTATTCCTGCCACTCTTGCTTTCCCATGCCTTCAGCCCATAGAAGTTGAGCGCTTGGGTCACATCGTCAGCTTCAATAAGCTCATGCAGTATCTTCTCCAGGTTGTAATCAGTTACGAGAATTGGAATTCCTTTGTAGGTTAGTTTTCTCCTCATCTCGTTTTTAATCTCCTGCGCGCTGAGGGGCATGAAGTTCCACCTATACTCCTTGTTCACAGAGTCGAAAATGCTGAGAATTGAGAACTTGGAGAGGGGAACCACAACCTTTTCAAGCGGTGGGAAGTCGGGCACATCAATTGTATAGAGTGGTTTCTCAGGCCTCCTGAGTGCATAACCTCCAATCCCAATTATTATTATGAATACTACTATCACAACATTGATTGGGTTATCGAACCAGCCAGCAGATTTGGTTCTTTTTACATTGATGCTTACCATATCACCACTTACATTAATTTTGAAGGTATACTCGCCATAGGACAGCACGGAGCCGGCAGGTGGTGAATAATTGAATCTGCCATCGCTGTCAGTCATTGCAGTGAATGGTTCAAGGAACAAATCCACGTTGGGAGAACTGTTTACTGTTACGAGGACTCGCCTGTTGCTCAGCGGTTCTGAGTCCTTTTCTCCAATCAACTGTTCTGGCGGCAGCACTGCCCTGAATGCCACAACCTGCGGTTCCCTATCCCAGAATGCCTGAGGTGGCTCAACTTTTATTTGCGGTACACTCAACAATGACTGCGCGTATATGTAACCATCATCATCCTCTGCTCTTAGGATATACCTGCCGTTTTCAAGATCAATGACAAAATTACTTGAGAAGGAGTAGTCCCCCTGGATTAGCTTGATATTTCTTTGCGCACGCTGCTTTTCCACAATCCTAAGGTTTTCATCATAAACCCCCACGCTTATATTGACATCTTTGGGTTTTGTAAAATTCACGGAAAGCTTGAAATCTATTGTGAAATCACCCTCTCCTCTAGCAGCTCTGGACTTGTGTGTCATTGTTCCTCCAATAGTTTGTACTACCCTATGTTCAACAACTGAGTGGAAGGGGGTGTTATTTGATGAGTTGGTTGTCAAATATATTCTGACCCACCCTCCGGCGTAGTTGGAGGGGGTCAGGAATATGATTGAGTTGTTAGAATTTGATTCGTTGATTCTGGTTGAGGGTATTTTCAGGCTGCCTGTTGTGAGCGGTTTCTGCCACACGACATCATATATGAGGCGCCCAACATCCTCGCCAGCTACTGTACCATTGTCCCACCCAATATCAATGCTTCTGGGAAGCACGAGGAAATATCCCGCTCCCTTTCTCGCAAGGGACATTGAACCACTGATTATATCATTTGAGATGCTGAAGGCTGGTTTTTTCAGTCTGTAGGGTGGGAGAGTGTTCAGATCACCCCTCGGACGGTAGCTGATGTTATACGCGTTGAGCTGGGAGGATGATATTTGGGAAACAGAACTATCTCTGTTTAGCGACTGCGAAAGATCACTGCCAATGAATACTACAACGAATCCTTTATTCATCAACTCAGCAAGATCAGGACCAGCTTCAAGGCCAACAAGCTGGCTGGGTATCTTGCCAGTTGGAACTATGATTATCGACCGGTGAGTGAGAGCATCAAGCTGGTGGATTTTTATCTGGTTGAGAGTGGAGTTTACATTTATCAAACCATAATTCTTGAGCGTTTTTTCAAGAGATTCTTTGAATTCATTCATTCCCTCGCATTCAGTGCAGCCAGGAAAGTTTGCACTTGAGTAATCCAACACATATACATCTTTTGGTATCTCATCACCAAAAAGTTCAACATTCAACTCCACATCCTTGATGTCTTTTCCATTCAGCTGGGAGAGTAGATAGACTACCTTTTTGTTTTCTATAACTCTGCTGCCTAGGCTCGCCCTCTCAATTCCATAATCCAGCACGCCCGAGTCTATAACTGTGAACTCCAAGCGAGGAGTTACGTTGAGTTGCGGGGGTTTGTAGGGCGGTAAGAAGAATAAGAGTACGTATGAACCAACAAGTCCGAGTATGAGTAGAATAGGGATAATTAGCAGTATTTTTTTCTTGTTCATCTCGTACCCTCCTTCACTATTCCGAACTTCTTTAGGAGAGAGAGAATTTTCTTCCCGAGCTCGCTCTCCTCCTCCTCCCTATATTTTTTGAGCACAAGGAACCGCTTGACATTCTGAAAGTTTTTTCTGGTGCGGAGTAAGTATGTCTCCTTCCTAACTTTGGACTCAAGTATGCTGCTATCTTGGGGTTGCTCCATAGGCTCACCCTATAGATTCCAGGTAGCCCTGCATCACCATTGAGTTGAGCAGATGCTCCACGCGGGACTCCAGGAGGTTATAGGTTTTTGCAAACTCGGTGATGTTTATCTCGTTATGATGCAGCTCCAGCCATTCCTGAATCTTCACTTTGAGAACATCGTCAGAAGGTGATTCGAGCTGTTTGAGCCTGAGGACAAGCTCATCATTCTTAGCCTTTAGCTCAAGCGCTTCGTTTGTCACCTTTGAAAGTGAGGAGTTCAGAGCCTCTATCTTCTTTTGCAGGGAGAGGAACTCGCTGTTGAGTATGTCATATTTTGAGTATATTTCGTCATAGGTGGATGTGGCGAATTCTGTTATCTCTGTCAGGGCGTTTCTTACGACTTGATAAAATTGCTTATGGTTTATATCATACTCATCCTCAACAAGAGTGAGCGCATTGAGGAAATGCTTCAGGATCTCTATCTTCCTCTTCCTCAGGCTTACACCGGGAACCACGGAGTAGACAATCTCAATCTCGCTGGGTCTCAGGTATATAACTGAGAAGAGATAGGGGTTTTTCTTGATATCCCTGCTCTCCACATTCAGCGCAGCCACATAATCCCCCTCAACAGCAAGCTGGAGGGCGCTGAGGGAAGAGAGGGAATTGGCTATATGCGTCAGATCCCCCTTTCTCTTTGCCGGAAGCTTGAAGCCATAGATCTGGGGGGTCGGAACTTCATCTCTAGTTTCCTTCTTCTGCTCCTTTTTTTCTACGGGTTGTTCATCTTTCTTTTCCATGTTTCTCAACCTTTGGGAAGTATGAGGACAAAGCAAACAGCATGAAGAAGAATGCTGTTATGATACCAAGAAGGAAGGACTGCAGGGTGGGGGAGAGAACTATGAATATGACAAAGATGAAGGTGGCGAGCACACCCCATGTCATTATAGTCCTCTCAAACCTGCGCCTCTTCTCCTCTGCTTTGGGGAGACAGTCCTTGCAGACTACAAGTATGTTCTCTTGCGCTATGCCGAGCTTCCTCTTTATCTTTCTTATTGTCTCTAGGTATGGATCATCCTGAATCTTCATCCCTTTTTTCTCATTCCTGCAGACTACGCATACAGATCTTTTTTTCATTCTATCATTCCTTTAGAACAACTTCCTGAATCTTCTTGTCATCGACGCCCGCTTTCTTGGAATCTACTTTTGAGAACATCGTTATGAGTGTAGTTTTCTCAATGCCGATATCTTCAAGGAAATTTGAAATCTGAGCTCTGCTTGCACCATATTTCTCTAAAGTGAGCACAAACGTCACAACTTCCATGCGTCTATTCCTCCTATCGAAGAGGCTCATCACCTCTTCAAGATGGGCATCGCTCAACCCGAACAGTTTCAGTTTCTTCCTCAGCTCACCTTTCTCAAATGTGTATGATTTCGCCATGTACTCATGCGCTCCTTTCGCCAGAATCTATTCTGTTGAATATATCTATTATCATGGAGTCCTCCATTCCCACCACTTTGAGGAACGAAGTTATGTTTGACCTGGCGAGGTCATTTCTCTCCAGGAATTCTACAAAGCTGAGTATGTCCATATGTCTGTTTCCCTTGTTGAAGATGTTTATGAGCTCAGTAGCGTGTATGTCATCCATACCAAACTCCGTGAGTTTGTTCTTCAGCTCATTTTTCTCAAAGGAGTAGTTCTTCGGTACATCCTCGCTCGCCGCTTGTGCCTGAGTGAGCATGGATTCAACGTCAAGGAAATACTCTTCAAGGGGCTCCTCACCATGGATTTTTTCAAGCAGGAATGTTTCTGGGAACTTTGTGCTTGTCTGGAACGCCATGTTCACAGCGCACTGCCCCACACCGAATTTGCTTATCTCGTTCCGCATATAATCACTGAAGTTGAGCGATCCCTGTATGTAGTCGAGGAACTTCTGGAATTTGACCCTGAGAATGAATGAGGTTCCGACGTTTGAGAATATCGCTTCATGAATGTCTGTTGGATTCTGGGAGGCCACTATCAGGCCGAAGTTATACTTTCTTCCCTCTCTGACAATCATTATGGCATCTGACCTCTCATCCTTGGCTATCTTCCATGCCTCGTCAAGCACAACCAGAACCCTCAATCCCTTTGTTGCAGTCCAGCCGGTAGCTCTCATCTTCTCCTTCAGGAATTGCAGCACAAAGAGTCCTGCCAGCCCCCTCATAACCTCGTCAGGCAGACCACTCAAGTCAACATCAACAAGTCCAACCTCTGTCAGCTCTTCCAGTTTGACAGTGCTCTGCTGGGCGAAATAGTCCTCACCTGGCCTGCAGAAGTTCTTCAGCCTGTATATTGCATTCTCAAGCTCTGCTGGGAACTCGTAAGTGCCTGTCTTCAGCTTGTCCTCAAGTATTTTCACAACATCCTTCAGGGTTGGCGGAGGGAGCGGTTTCCCATCCGATCCCTTCTGCTCAATCTCACTGAGCTTGAAGCCTGCTTCTGTGTATGTGTTCTCTAGAGCCTCCTCGGTGAGTCTCCTCTGCTCGGGGTACTGGCCAATATCCGTGAGTATCTCCAGAGTTCTTATTATCTGCTTAACTCTGTCAAGAGGTTTCATACCGCCCAAGTCCATGAGGTTTATGAAATCCCCCTTGCCGAGCGAAATTATCCTCCCGCCTGTCTGCTTGACCCATGCCCTGTACTCGCCTGCCCAGTCTATGATTATTGCATTGCTTCCCCAGACGAAAGCGGCTCTTGAGAGGAAGGTCTTGACGAAGTACGAGTTGTGCACGAAAATTCCGCCGAATCCCGCGAGAAAGACCTCATCCTCAACTTCAAGGTCATAAACGTGCTGGGAACTGCTATCGATTTTTTCAACACTAGCTATTCTGTCCCACATTATATCCGAGTTCGCAAGCAATTTCAGAAATTCGATGTCATCTCCAATTGTCGGTTCGTATGATTCTTCTGAAGGATTATCGAATGTTGAAACCGACTGGGATTGCCAAGCATGTCCTCCCGGGCTCTCGATTTCGCCAAGCAGATTCCCAACGTAGTCTCTTGAAGGAGTTCTCAGCTTGTTGATTATGGAGTAAGTCATCTGGGTTCTTTTGACTATGTTGTTTTTAACGAGATTGTCGACAATGGAACCTATTTCAGGTATGAGATCGACATTGGTGTGATGTTCTTTGGTTTTCGCGAGCAGTCTTGTGAAGCTCTCCATTTTTGTTTGGGACAGGAAACCTATTTCGGCAAACTTCTCCAGATTATCTTTACTCGATATGGTGAGTCTGTAGTAATACGCGCCTTCATGGTGAGAGTTGGTTGCCCTCTTCCAGTGAGGATGAGCACGGGCATTCACCCCGAACCTGAGGAGCAGGTAAAGCAAGTCGTTGGCAAGCTCCTTGGATTTTGTAGTGGCGCAAACTGCATGATGCTCCACGCTTCCATCCCCCTCAAAATATGCCTTGAGGTATTCCGCTATGATTCCCTTGGAGCAGGAGAATATGAAGGAGGGTACTACTTTCTCTCCGGATTTTTTATCCAAAAGGAATGATTTCATAAGCTGTATGAGGGGTTCCGAGGCAATTCTTACGCCTTTCTCAACCCTGAAGGAACTGCTTCCAAGAGACTTTGCGCATGCCTCCACATCTGTGAGAAACCCTTCGTCACAATTGCGGATATGGATGAAATCCCTTGCCATATTGCCCTCGGCGGTTATGTAGCCGAGGAGTCTTGCCAGCTCGGCGGTTACTGGGAGGATTGCGAGTATGCTGATCCTCCCATTCGCAGCCCTGATTTTCAGTTTTCTCATCTCCTCCATTCCCAGAGGTGAGTGCTTGATTAATTTTCTGAAGTATTTGATGGGAATCGCCCTCCCTTGCTTGTAGAACCGTATATATCTGTCATACTGTGGGTCTATGGGCAAACTGGATTCAATTTTCCTCCAGTCGAATTTTATTGAATTAACACCCACCACATGGAGTTTAGTCCCACCAAACAGGTCTATCAGATTCAGTTCATCCAGATTCGACTCAGAGTCTATTGAGCGGGGTACAGGAACGAAATCGCCAGCACGGACCTCTGTTCCTCTGACAACCTTTATGCAGCCCTCCCTAAAAACAACAATATTGTGGTCGCCCGTAGTCCTGACCTCTCTCCCACTACTTGTTGTAAATCTGTACAGGTATCGCGGAGCTTCTTTCCTAGCGGCTGTGAGAACACGGCTCCATTTGGCTTTAAGATTACTTCCAAACGTATACACTTCTATATCTGGATTTCTCACGCAGGTGCATCCGTCGATTTCCTCTGCGCCATGTTTTTTTATTATTGAATCGACCAATTCCCCAATCTTGACTAGCCTCTCTTCCTTCCCAACTCTCACCAAAACCTTCTCACCCGGCGATATGGACTTTCCGGCTCCGGTTATACCAACTATGCATATATGCGGATTTGTTAAGTACTGGTAGGACCAGTTGAACGGCATGTGGAAGATTTTGGTTTTTCCAACGTAGATGGAATTTGACGGGTCAAGTGCTACATACTCCGCTGGCGGCTCCGGGGGCCTTACGAATAGAGGCCTTTTCGCCAATTCCTTACTCATTACAGATTGCACACTTATTTTTCCCATATTAACAACACTCTTTATATTGAGGCCTTTAAATCTTTAGGTGTCGGCGGGATGGCTACCTCCCATTCAAAGCATTTCTTCATATCCTCCCCAACAAGGTTTGTTATCTCAACATTGAGTGTATTTGAGAAATTCGCCTTAAGTTCATTCGCCTGTGCCCTTACTGAAGCTATGGCGGCATCTGCGCTAACTCCAATGGCAGATGTCATGACGTACATCACAATTCCGAGTGGCTTCTCCCCAGCTGATAATCTCACCAACATCTCATTCTGCCTTGCAATATCTCTCTCCCACCTATCTATTGTTATTGGGTCGGGACGCGGCTTCTCCCTCTCCCTCCCGAGCTTCATCTGAGCCGAGGCCCTTTTGGTTTCCACATCCTCCCTGAACTTCAGGATGTCCTCTATGTAGGCGATGATGCAGAACTTGAATGGGAAGCTCACGCTTGACACTGCCCTCTCCCACAGGTCCATGTAGGAAGCCTGTTCCTCCTCAACTCCAACTGCAGCAGACTCGTAGAACCTTGCGTATAGGAACATCGTTGCGTAGTAAATTCCTCCGATATTTTTCAGTATCACATCCTGTGATGGAGGAATTTCAAAACCGCCAACCCTTATCTCACTTACTTTGAGAATTTTTGTTATGAGTGGTAGTATGATGAAACCTACTTTGTAGATTAGCACATTCAACACGGCAAAGAAAACGCTCGCTACAGTTGCTGCAATCCTAAGGCTGCCGAGGCCGGGAACTGTGAAGCTGAGCAGTAGGCAGAGCATTGCTACAGCCAGCGATGCAACTGTGAGGCTCTTCTCATTTATTCCGATTGTTATCCCAAATGGCATTCAATCATCTTACTAAGCACCTGTGCTCAGCGTCTCCCTTATGAGTGGGGGTAGCATATACTCCCATTCGAAGCATCTGCGCATGTCCTCTCCGGTAAGTATGGCAACCTCTGCATTGAGGGTAGTTGATATTGTGGACTTTATCTCATTAGCTTCATTCTTAACAGCCGCCAGAGCCATATCGGCTGTCGGCCCTTGTCCCGTCGCCATTATGTAGGTAATCTGGGAAATTGGGTTATCACCACCTGAAAGCTTTGAGAACAAATTGTCCCACATTGCTATCTCCCTCTCAAGCTTCTCTATCTCAGGTTTGCTGGGCTCTGGCTTGCCCCGCTCATTCGCCAGTTTGAGCTGGGCCTCTGCTTTCCTGTTCTCTATTATTGTCCGATATTTGGATAGGTCCTTTGTGTATGAGGACAGACAGAATTTCGTGACAGACTTCAAACTTGAAATCGCTCTCTCCCAGAGTTCCATAAATGCGAATTTTTCCTCTTCGCTCTTCTCAGTTGTGGATTCATATATTTTGACATGAATAAACACCGATGCATAGTAGTTGTTGCCTATCTTCTTGACAACTACATCCTGCGTGGGGGTTATCTCATACGGCTCTTCTATTACATCTATTATTCTCACCCTTCTGGTCATGAACGGAACTATCCAGTAGCCATACTTGAAAATCAGCAGTGCCGCAGTTGAGAGGGCACCTGCCAGTATTATGAGCCCTGTTGTTAGGCCTCCCAAGCTGCCACCTATGAATATTAGTACAACTAAAGCTGCCGACACAGCGAAGCAGGCCAATGCGATATTCCTCTCAACTGGCAATAAAACACCTTATAAAAGTTTTAATATTCCCTGACCTATTTCAGTTATGTCTGCACCTAATAAAGGTGCTATCGTTCTTATGAATGTGAATGTCACAATCATAACCAACATTGGGTAGTAGAATATTTTGAGCCATATTCCTGAAAGCCAGCCCGTAATCCACACTGATGCAGCCCTGAGCTGCGGTGATAAGGCTTTTTCTGTTGCAATATTCGTAGCGCTCTCAAAATCGCTTGCGCATGCGCCGAATTGGTTCAGGTCGAAACCACCTATGCTGTTGCCCAGCTCGTTTGCCTTGTTTTTAACCTCGGAGGGGTTCTCGGACATCATGGCAACAAATGTGAACATAATTGGGTATACTATTGAGAGGCCAATCCCTATGGCTATCAGTAGCCCTCCCACACCCCGCGTCCATGGGAATATCCTCAGCAACACACCTGCGGGTATGAATACTGTGAAGCCTGCGTTGTAGAATAAATGTATGAGGGCCCTCTGGAAAGCCGTGAGCACGGCTGCTACAGTGACTATATGCGCTTGGAAATGCAGGTTCTCGCTGATGGGGCTGAGGATGAGTTCAAATGGAGAGAAGTCCAAACCTGCTGAGTTGAAATAGAATGTGAAAGTTGTAAGGAACTCCAGTATGAAATTCGTCCTGTAGACATTGGTGTATACTGAATAGAGGGACTCCATTACCCCGTCGAGATACACGTATGCCTTCCTGTAGGGGTTCATGCCCCCAATCATGGTCTGGAAGCCCTGGTTCAGCATAATGTCCATCATGAATATCAAGCCGCCTACTAGAACTGCGCTTGCAAGAGCCTGGTAGAACTCGGACTTTGCCCATTTCCTCAGACCATCAAGATTGAATGAGATGCCAAGCATGTAGGCCAGCGCCACAATGAGGAATGAAGTCACTACTGCTGTAAGAGCCACGGGCTGCCAGATATTCCAAACTCCTTCAATGCTCGCTGGAGCTGCACTCCACGGCTCTGTCCACCAGACGGTAAGCATCATATCTATCACTTATATCAGGCGCGTGAGGTTGCTCACGTCTACCTCCTCCCCAAGGGCATATGAGAGCCCTTTCACAAACGATACGAGTATCATGAACATGACGAGCGGCATGAATATCGCGCCGACTATGGTCTGCCCTATGAATCCCACAAAGAACCCCAGGATATTGCCACCGAACCAGTTCGGGCTTGACGGGGAAAGACCTCCATTCCTGAATGAGTCGGACATGCTGCCGTAGTTGGTCTCAATATCACCAACAACCGCTCCATAGAAAAGCACTACAAGGAGTGGGTAGAAGAAGAAGAAACCGATTGCTATGGCTATAAGTCCTCCACCAAAGCCCCTTGTCACCCCGAATGACCGGAGTATAACTCCTATTGGGAATAGGATAACAAATATGCTCTCGCTCATCTTCAAAACTACAATCTGGACGAGGGTGATTATTGCTGAAGTCATGAGCACAATCATTGCCATGACAAGGCTGCTGGCGATGTCGCCAAGCACCGCCAAGGGAGTTATGATTACGCCAACACCTCCTGGAGCCTTCCCTATGGTGAGTGTGGCCCATGAAGACATCACTGCATTAATCCCGCCAACGACCAGATAACCTCTCATGATTGCGGTGTAAAGACGGGTGAGATAACCGGAAGCAACATTCAGAACATTGCAGGTAGGTCCTGTGCAATCGGTAGAGACGCCAAGCGATTTGAGATCTAGCGTGCAGAGAAAAGATACGAATCCCACTATGAAAAGTGTGATAGCCATTGCAAGAATGGCCTCCTGCATCTGTTCCTTTGACCACAAGATTATCTTTTTATGCGAGAGCACATGTCCCAATACATAAGCGAAACCGGCTACTAGGAAAACTGTTGAGGCTGCCAGAATGGATATGCCCTGCCAGCTCACCCACATACCCTGAAATTCAGGAGTGACTGCTCCAGAGCTACAGGCTCCGGTTACATTAAGCGTGGGGGGGTGAGTTGAATTATCCACAACACACCCCGAGAGCGCCAAAGCTAGGAAGAACAGGCCAATTGTGATCTTTTTCACTTTCATATCAACCCACTCAGCCCTCCTAAGTCTATCTCAGCACCAAATATTTTTGCAAGCTCATTTATCAATATGAGCACAACTATGAGATTGAACATTGGCAACACTAGAACAAATATGAATAGATAGAGAATTACCGGGTAGGCAATTGCATTTACTAATGCAAGCATCATATTGCCACCAAAATCAGGCGTATTTGTAGTGCAGCTCATTGTATTCTCAGTGCAGCTGCTTCCAATGCCAAGAGCGTTAAGAACGTTGTTCCAAGCACCGCCGAGACTGCGTATGACACCGGCAGTAGCAAGTGGCAGTATTGTTTCATTGTAGATTGCATTGTCGAAAACCCACAGGAAAGGATAGAATATGTAAAAGCCAAGAAACACCGCTATCATTGCACCACCGGCTGGCCTGCTGAATGGAAATGCCCTCAGGGCTATTCCTATGGGGAGAAGGATTGCAAGCTGCGTTTTGATGAATGAGAGGAACGCACCCTGCCCGAGCGTAAGGCCTAACCCGCCGAGGATTGCCTCCATGGCGAGCGACAGCATGGCAGTGAGTGGCGCAAAGCCTGTGAATGGGCTTATGTTGAAGCCAGTTTGGGTGGGCATAGCTTTCAGAGCTAAACTCTGGTAAACACCAAACACTGCATCCATAGTGACTGCAGCTGTGAAGAACGCCGTCATGGACACTGTGAGGGCGTTTATGTAACTGCTTGCAATAGAGAAGGGGTCCTGACCGTATATGCTGACCATCGTTGCATCTATTGTCGAAACTAATGCAATGAGGAGGATTGCAAGCAGTGCGCTGGCCAACGCCTGGTAGAGTTCATCCTTTGCCCAAGCCTGGAGTTTGGGGAGGTGGAAGCCTGTGCCAACCATGTATGCAAGGGAGACTAATGCTAAGACTACTGAGATGACGGCAAAGGTTATTGAGTATACATCAACCCATGTTACCATGTTTGCACCTATAATATTCTGGTCAGACCAGCTATCTCAACATCGCCTCCAAGCTGCGGAGAGAGAACCTTGATGAAAGATATTGTCACAAGGATGATGAGTAATGGGATAAAGACTGCAGGAACCATGAGGTAACCAACAGTCGGAAGCACTCCGTTGTACTGGCTTCTCATGCCGGCATACACATCCGGGGGGTTGCTCGGGTCGCAAATGTTCATAACTCTCCCTTGGTCTAATACTCCACTTGCGCATGATGAGCCCGGACAGACATTTGGATCAGCAACCGCAGGATCACAGCCATTTTTGAACATGTATGTGGCCTCTCCATAATTTCCAACAGCCTGGGGGAGCCCCGGTATTATGTAGGCAATTAACCCAGGGATACCTGTGCAGAAAGGCTTGTTGGACTCGCCCTCTGGCAGGAAATTCCCGCCACATGAGATGCCGGCGTAGCCGTGCGTATAATCAGTATCAGGATAGTAGAAAGTATGCGGGGTATAGGTGAAATAGCTCTCCAGCATGATGTACATGAGGGGGTATACTGTGTATAATGCTAAGGCTATCGCTATGAGCAGACCGCCAACCTTCCTCGAGAAGAAGAAGGTTCTTAGGATAATTCCCATTGCGAGAAGAGTGGGGAATAGAGCTTCTTTTATGAACATGAGCATATACATTTGGGCTATGAAGCTTGAGATGATGGGCAGTAGTATTGAGAATGTGTAATCAATGGAATCACCTATCATACTGCCACCGGCCCACGTATAAAAATTGAAGCCGAATGCAGTTAGGCAGTACCCGGCAATGCACGCAAGGTCTGGACCTATCGTGAAGTCATAGAACTTGCCCATCTTTGTTATCATGCCAACTCTCATGCTGAGGTAGAAGATGTGCTCAAGCTGTTTTGTCACATTGCTGGTCATATTGCCCATGATGTTTATCGCAGCATCTACATGGTCTTGACTGCCAGTGCATTTGCCTGATATAGAGCAGGAGAAGGAGGATATGGCAGTTATGATTATTACAGCAGCTCCCACTATGAAAGCGCTTGCAAGAGCTTGGTATATTTCATCCTTTGCCCACAATTCCAAACTCCTCATCCTGAAAAAACGTGAAAGCGCATATGCAACTGCAGCAAAAAGGAGGGAGAGCACAGCTGCGGCTACTGCGACAGATTGCCAGTTGCTCCATACTGCTTGGAATGCTACATCCGCGCCCATCTAGTATCCCTCTGCGAAGTTTTGACTTAAAACTCTTGCGGCATTCTTTATGAAAGTCAATGTGATGACAAGGTTGAGTGTTGGCAGGAAGACTGCTTGAGGTATGAGGAATGCCGCTTGCTCCATAAGCTGGTAAAGGCCAAGTAGCGCCAGCGGCATGAATGGCGAGAGAACAACTGTGAGGTAGTTTTCCATCATACCGCTTAGGGATGGTAGTGATATGGTAGGTATCACCGAATCAACTATCATCTTGTTCATCACGAAGCATAGTGGATATACTACGTACAGCCCAAGGGAAATGGCTATGAACATACCTCCTGCCTTTCTCAGGAATGGGAAGATTCTAAAAATTATGCCGAGCGGGAGCATTATTCTGAAAGCGAATGCCTGTATTATTGATAACCCCATATCCTGAATCATGAGACTTGCGGATATGCCTGCAAAAAGCCCGTATATGAAATCGAAATTCACTGCAAATGCCCTGAGGCCTGCATTTGGCATAAAGCCAGTACCGAGTGACCCAGGCCCCATCATCATCCTGTAGCCGGCAACCTGCTGGCATAGCACACTGTACTGGAACGCAGTTGTCGCAAGATTCAGTGTTTTATCCCAAACCAGTCCGTTGAGGTAATTATGTGCTATACGGAATGGGTCATCTCCTGCAAGTGTCACAAATATTTCACAAATAACGCTGAGCACAAAAACCAGTAAGAGTATCATTGCGACAGATATGAGTATTTGGTAGAATTCATCCTTTATCCAGACAATCCATTCTGTCTTTACCATTATTACAGACACCATGTAGATTATAGAGAAGGTGAGTAGGAGTATGAACATGGCGGTAAACGCCAGAGAAATCCACCCGCCCTCCCACCACTCTTTGCTTATGCAGCATGGCGGGTAGGGTGGTGTTGCAGGGCAGATAATGTCTCTCGTTCCCCCAACCTGAACTGGAGCAGCAACTGTGTATGTGACAGACTTAGTCGCAGTATTCCCAGTACTGTCCCTCGCGGTTACAGTCATTGTGTGAGTGCCAATACTTCCCGAGTAACCGCTGTGGGAGACTGCGGGGTTGGGGTCGCAGTTGTCTGTTGCGCTGTATGTTGGAAGCGGAACAAGACCATAGTAATATGTGGCTCCATCCTGTGGTGCCACCACTGTTATGGAAGGAGGGGTGATGTCATTCGATGTAATTTCAAGCTTGTAAGTTACACCTGTGGGATTCTGCGCCAGTGCTGGGTTGTCCGGCTCATCCAAATCATAGTTTCTTACCAGAATGTCTAACAGGTTCACTCCATCATGCAGGAAACTTTTTACATCATAAGTGTAGATATTGAGCCAGGTTGTATCCGCCGGATACGGACCCCAATCTGCAGGACCAGTCACCTCATCCACTGTGGCCACCTCAACGCCATTAATTTTTACCTGGAATGCGTCATCACCTGTGATTTTTAGAGTTGCTGAGGTGACTGCGCACACATCAACGCATTTTGTGAACTCCCTCCAGGTATCCCTGTGATAGTCCTCGCTGTTGTTCCAGGAGTCTGATATCCAATGTATTGATGAGTCGTTATCGACATGAGGTCGCCCTGGTTCAGCGTCCATCGCTGGGATAACTGCATTCTTCCAATCATTCCAGCAGGAGGGATCCGGTATGTTCTGCGCATCGAACTCCTCGGTATGCCTGACTTTATCCTCAGTGTCACTTATTATACTGCCTGAAGGAACCTTGAGATTTTTTATAGTACATATTGAGGTGTCTGATGGGGGGGAAGGTGGAGGGCAGACAACACTGTAGGTGATTGAGACTATATTGCTGTTTCCACTCGCATCAGTTGCATTTATTGTAAGAGTATGGCTGCCCCTGAGGACTGAGTAGCCAGTCACTGTAACATTCGGGGTGGGGTCACAGTTGTCCGTTACGGTGTAAGCGAGCGGCGGGACGGAGCCGACTTGGTATGTTGCGCCATTTGTGGGTGAGGTGACAACAACATCCGGCTTACTGGTATCCCCATAATCGATTGAGAGTTTGTATGATATACTTGTTGGGTTTGTGAGTATAGTGCCAAGGTTCCACGCATAGTTTCGTAAAAGTATGCTAATGCTGTTGGCGCCCTGGTGCAGATAATTTTCAAAGCCAGTAACATGCCTAACGTTGCACCCATCGCATGGGATGGATACATGGGGCGGCCCATTTACATTTCCCACCGAGTCGACTATGTTACCGTTTATTTGAAACACATCGGCATCATCAGAAACGATTGTGAGGTCCACAGCATTTATGCAGCCGTTTACTGTGAATACTTTTCTGAACTGCCTCCAGCTGTCGAGTGTAGGGTCTGTTATCCAGAAGGAGTCGGATATGCAATTTGTACCCGCTATGGCACCAGTGGTACAGAACGCAGTGGTAGCATTATTCCAGGCGGTCCAGCTGGCTGAATCTGGCTGATCCAGATTATCAAGCTCACTCGCATGCCTGACTTGATCAGTAGTATCGCTAACTGCAACAGTAATCCAAGCAGCTGCTGCGAGGTATGCAAAACAGAGTAGGATGAGGAGGGGTAGGATTCTCATACCAATCTAGCCAGTCCAAATAGGTCCGGGTCTCCGCCCAGTGCACCTGCTAGGGACCGTATTGATGACAGGGTTATTATTATGACTATGAGGAAAAGTACCAGGACTATCACAAAATTTCGCATGAGGGAGGTTATTGGGTTGATTACGTTGTTCACGTTCCATGTAATGGCTTGGAAGGTTGCCCCTGCAGCAAAGCTCAGGGGGTCTCCTGGACTTCCTGGTGTTGATGTTGCTTTATACTGGTTGTACACATTCCAGGTGTAGATTACAGCAAGCGGGTATACGATGTATGCGCCTATCGCAATTGCAATGATTGTCGCGCCTGCGACCCTTGTGAGGGGGAAAGTCCTCATTAGAACTCCCAGCGGTAAGAAATACTTCAGCATTGTAAACCTGAAGAAATCAAGAAGCACCTGCTCGACAAGCAGAGCCGCAAGCATTGCAGAGACAAGATTGAAGACAGTGTCGACACCCATAACCATGGCGCTCAGCCCGGCCCATGGACTAACGAATGAGCCAAACCTTATTGTCACTGCAGGGGTGGCGGGAGTTATTAGTATAGGAATGAAGAAGCTGAACATCAGAGTTGACATCGCGCTTATCATAAAATTTGTCAGGAAAAGGGTTAGGAATATGCTGGTCGTTTCTAGTATAATCATATCCAATGCATTGTGCGCTATGGTGAAGGGGTCGCCTCCAGCTAGGTTGGTGGATATTCCGGAGAGAATGTTGACAAACGCTATGAGAGTCACTACCACCAGTCCGCTTATGAATATCTCATACATCTCTGTTTTAGCCCACTCCTCCAGCTCTCTGTAGTGGAATCCAATTGCCACTGCAAAGGCGAAGCCTATTATGCTAAAGGAGACGGCCAGTGCAGTCAAGGCGGTTGTCTCCCAGCCACCCAGGAATGCACCACCACTCACCTCTGCAGCAGTTATTAACGCCAGCACCTAAAACCACCATTAGTTATACAGCTATTTGCTGTTTGGTGGTTTTTAAAACTAACTGTGAATTTAAAGAAGAAAAAGGAACTTGCGTACCTGCAGTGTCTCACGGGCAGGCGGTGTAGGTCATTGAGGCTGGAGCCATGCCGGTAAATATTGTCACCAGTATTGGCGCAAGCACCGCAATGAATATACCAATTATCCCTCCAACCAGAAGGGACATTGCCCAGCCCTGTGCTTTTGCCCTCATCTCAGCTCCAAAAACTTGACCAGCTGCGTATGCCAACCCTGCAAACAGGAACATTATCAACGCAAGCGTTGGCAGTACGGTGTAAACCAGAGTCTGGAAGCCGCATAGAGCATCTCGTATTTTTACCGCCATGCTGCTTGTCGTAGCTGCCACCGGTACAGAGAGCAGAACAAGTAACAGAAAAATCGTTTGTTTGGTTTTGCTCATTTCAACCACCAATAAATTATGGAAGATAAAAAATAAAAAGGGGAGAGGTTCTGTTTAGCAAGCTGGTGCCACAAATGTACCTGTTGACATGTTTATGAAGATGCCAACTAGTATCGGCGCGAGCACTGCTAGGACTATACCAATTATCCCTCCAACCAGAAGGGACATTGCCCAGCCCTGTGCTTTTGCCTTTGTCTCCGCACCAAATGCTTGACCTGCTGCGTATGCCAGCCCTGCAAACAGGAAGAGTATCAGAGACAGCGTTGGTAGGACTCCGGTTACTAGTATTTTGAAGTCACACATACTCTTCGCTATGTTCACAGCCATGGCACTTGTTGAGGCAGAAACCACTCCCATTGACAAGACTACAGACAGCAATACTGCCGCATATCTTGCTTTCATTTTCTATCACCTCATTTTTCCTCCTTTTCAGGAGTTCTGGTATAGTTATATGTATTGGAGATATATAAACGTTTCTATAAGTGTACTAGAACAGAAGACGAATTGTTATTTCCTCAGAAAATGATAAATATGCATTATTCAATAATATACGTCAGGTTTCTTTTATGAAAACTTTCGAAGGTTCAAAAAGCATTGAGGCAGGTTCGGGTATTGACGACTGGAGGGTGATATTCTTCATGTATCTCCTCAGAGCAGTAGCAGCAACAGCCATCCTCCTGCTATTCTTCTATGCAAGTGAGATGCTGCTATCGCTGCTCTATCCAATTCCCACATTCCCGGAATTTGTTGCTAGTAATCTTCTTATTTCCGCCTCCATCTCATTCTTTCTCTTTCTATTCCAGGTGCTATTTTACCTCTATCACTCAAGAAGAGGGAGAAATTTGAAGAGGAGCACTATTGGGGTTATTATTGATTATGCTCTTCCCATAGCTGGGATTGTTGGGACAATACTGGCGGCATATGCGATTGGGGCTATGTGACCTTTTTGAGCACAATGTAACTTCCCTGCGATGAGTTGAAATCGGTTATGTAATTCTCCAGCGGCGAGGAGGAGTATGTGTTGTACACATTTGAATCCATAACCACATATGCATTATTGGAAACGTTAGTAAACAGGTTCTTAACTTGCTGTGAATCCGTAAGATTCTGAGTTGGTGCTATTCCCAAAGCTATTTCTGAAGTTGTGAATGCTATATAACTGCCTGCTGAGGCTGGATCGAGGACTTTCATCTTGAAACCTGAGTAGTCCGGGGAATTCTCTCCATGAAACTTGTAGAAGACTGTCTCAGGGATACCCTGCTCAGTTATTGAGATTATGTCAGTCTTACCTTTCAAGAAAAATCCGATTTGGACTCTCTCTAACCGGGATTGCTCTGGAACGAAGTGGTAGTTCATGAAAGCTGGGTTGGCAATGTAAGGGAAGGATAGAAGAAAAAGAAGAAGGAAAATAGGGGTGAAGAATTTACTATTCTTAATTTGCAGGAGTGGCTTTGCGCATAATATTGAGAATGGGGGCAGCACGATTAGGTAGTACCAGTTGTAGAATTGCGATGCGCTAAGAAACACCAGCATCAGAACAGCCCAAAGAAATACGAACCTGTCCTCCCTTCTGCTGAGCTTCAATGTCAGGAAGCCTGCAAAAAGTAGGATGCTCCACGGAAGTGTGAGCTTGAGGAATTCTATTGTGTTCAGGAGAAGCATGGGTTGTTCACTTTTGCCATATACTCTGAAGAATAGGTCGTAGATGTATGATATTGTTATATCACCTCCCTTTCCAATAGGAGCATTCATGAAGAAGAGCATGGCGTAGAGCGACATTGCCAGCGGTACTGCGGCGAGTGAGATGAGAAACGCCCTGCCCAACTCCTGGTTTTCTCCAAGCTTCTTATTTCCGAAGTAGTACGCAATTGCTAGGGCAGGCAGTAGAAATGCTATTATGGACTTTGTGAGAAACAGCAGCGCTCCGACAAAGCCAGCGTAATAAAAGTATTTTTTATTTCTCTCTCCTTCCATATAGAGGGCAACTCCGAGAATCAGAAGGAAGAGGACGAGGGTTTCAAGCATTAATACGTCACCTATTGCTATTGAGATTACGTTTGCAGTGAATATGAAAGAGGAGAAGAAAGCAGCCTCCTCACCATAGAGCTTTCTCACAAGAAAATAGAGGGCGAGGGTCGAGAGAACCCCGAAAATTAAGGATGGGAGTCTGTAGTAAACTTCAAGTGGTATGCTGGAGTTCAGAGCGTGGAAGGAGTATGTTATTGCTGAATATACCGCAAAACCTAGAGGCGGCTTCCAGGATATGACATGGCCCATGAAATGCGGGATGAGGGTAGGGTTGCGCATGAACTCGTCGATTATTTCTGCATAGACTGCCTCATCACCTTGCAGAGGTATGGAAGGCAGGTAACACAGGTGTATTGCGAATGATAGCAGAAAAAGTATAGAAATGAAAATTACATTCCTGTTTTTTTTGTAGAAGCCCATATAGATTTCTCCTCTATATAATGGGGCTGCACATCCTCACTATTTCAATATAGTGTATTTTGTGAGGTATATCTGAGTTTGCAGTATTATAAGAAAAGGCATCACAATGAGGGAGTTCAGCACTAGAACAATATACCTGCCCCACGCAATGTAACCTGAGAGTGTGATGAATAATATGTCAATAACTGTTAGCATGATGAAACCTACAAGGAGCCAGAGCACAAACAGCGCAAATTTGTTTTTTATCATATACAGGCTCATCCTAACCGCCTCAGTAAGCTTCAGCTCGTCTATTACTAAACCAGCGGGCACGTAGAAAAGCAGCAGGGAGATGAAGAACGAGAAGAGCGGAGTTATTAGGTCATCAACACCATACTCATGCGAGATGAGCAGCACAGCGAGGGAAAGCACCAGAGCGACTGTATAGAGCAGGAATATGGTTGCGGTGTACTTCTCAATTCCCTCGATAACCTCTGTCCTTATATTTGTCATAGTTCTCTGTGATTTTATAACAAGGTTTATTGAGACAGTTGCGAATGAGATGAGGAACAGAGAGGCGAGAGAGCTCATGAATATGAGCCCGATATCGAAGTAGGTGAGGTCTATGAACATGCTGCCTGTCCTGAGGAATGTGGCGCCTATTGAAACATAGGTAGGCATGGGCGATAGCAGGGGTATTGCAAAGGCAAGCAGGAATGGCACTGAGAAGAAAAGCACAAGCTTCGCATTCTTTTTGAATGCCTCTATGCTGTGGTCTATAACCTCTGTTTCAACCAACTTACCACCATACTGGATTTGATTTCACATTTTTTATATACTTAACTGTATTTAACCATTCACAGTTTGGAGCTAGGGAGTTATTCTGGTTCTGTCCCTTGGGAAGAGAGAACACTCCCTTATGTTACTTCTGTTGCACAGTTTCATTGCCAGTCTCTCTGCACCAATCGCCCAACCCGCATGAGGCGGGGCGCCCATCCTGAAAGCACTCACGTAGAACTCGAACTCCTTGGGGTCTAGCCCTCTCGAGATGAGCTGTTCCACAAGCAGCTTTGGCAGGTGTATCCTCTGCGCTCCAGATGCAATCTCCATCCCACCATACATCAAATCAAACCCATTGCAGACCTTTGGATTCTGCTCATTGGGCATTGAGTAGAAAGCCCTGCTTTCCGTGGGCCATTCCGTTATGAAGAAAAGCTCCTCCCCGAGCAGCTCTGTTGCCTTGAGCTCCTGCTCCCTGCTGAAGTCTGCACCCCACCTAAGCTTCTCTCCGCTTTCATTCAACAGCTCCACCACGCGGGTGTAGGTATGCCTCCCCATCTTTCCTGGAACTTTCAGATCTACTCCGAGCAGCTTGAGCTCCTCTGGACAGCTCTTGGTGACACTGGCAATGATGTGTTTCATCACGTCCTCCAGCACATCCATTGCATCCTCGTGGTTTGCAAATCCCATCTCCACATCCAGAGAGATAATCTCGTTAAGGTGCGTGGTTGTATTATGCTTCTCTGCCCTGAATACGGGAGTTGTCATGAAAACCTTGTCCATCCCCCCTATGACCGCAAGCTGCTTGTAGAGCTGCGGTGACTGCGCCAGAAAAGCCTTCCTCTCAAAATATTCAACAGGAAATAACTCCGTACCACCTTCAGTTGCTGCTGAAACTATGCAGGGAGGATTTATTTCAGTGAAGCCCAGCTGGTATAACCTCTCCCTGAAGGAACGCAGCATCTGGCTCTTGATTTTGAAAACTGCACTTGTTTCCATCCTTCGCAAGTCAATCTGCCTGTGGTTGAGGCGCACATCCAAGTCAGCGGGAACCTTTCCTGTGACCTCAAATGGTATTTTCACTTCAACAGGATTCAGGTTGATAATCTCCGTGGGATTCAGCTCAACGCCCCCTCTCGCCTCTTTCTCCTCTTTCACTATGCCCGTCACTTTTACAACACTCTCCTTCACCAGGTTCATGCTGTTGAGCACAGCCTCATCAGTAACTCCTATCTTGCCAGTGACCTGAACCAAGCCCGTCCTATCGCGGAGTATTAGGAACTTCACCTTGCCTAAGTCCCTCACCTCGTGCACCCAGCCTGCAAGAGAGATTTTTTCACCATTCATCTCAGGCTTCACATCAGATGCATAGTGTGTTCTCAGCATACCCACACCTCAATATTTATCCTTGGACTGCCTCCTGTATATTCTAGAAGGATTCCTTACCCTGCTTATTATCACTGCCAGTATGATTATAATTATAGCTGCACCTGCAATTCCCAGTTTAATCGACTCCATCCTTCTCCTCTGTTCAATTGCCAGCACCCTTGCCAGCCTGGCGAACTCAGTGGCCTTATCAGGATTGGAGTAGAGCGATTCGCGTGCCCTGTCCAGCGCGGTCTCGGAGTATGACATATCCGGCCCGAAGATGAGCAACCGATCCGCTGAGATTTCTGTTATAGTTTTCGCAGCGACATCAATTGAGCTTCTTGCATCCTCTATCTTCTGTATTCTGCTCCTCAAATCCGCCTCGAGCAGGGTGAGCTTCAACCCGGCTTCCTGAGTGAGGTTGAGGGAGGAGTTGAAATCAGAATCGGAGAGCTTCTCCACTGAATTCTGAATCAGCATCTCAACTTCAGAGGTATTCATATTCTGCCTAAACTGCTGCCCAAGAGAGGTGACATTCTGCAGCCTGCCTATGGTATTATTCAGCTCCTGAGAAGCTGACACTGTTTTTTCCACAGCTTCTTCTATTGCTGGTAGCATCTCAATGTAGAGCAGGTATTCTGTGAAGGTTCCATTTGCTATGCTGTTCTTGTAGCTCGTGAGTTTTTCAATTGTGGGATTACTATAGTTGGATGAGAATTCCCCAAGCTCCTCTTTCACATTGCTAAGGTTTTCAGCATAGCCCCCGAACAGCTCAGCAAGCCTCTTCTTAACAAGTGGCTCAAGCGACTGTTTCGCCATACCTGCTTTTTCTATGGCAATATCGGCGGATGATACGACAAGATTATACTCTCCGCTCTCGCATGCGCTTTCTGTTTTGTTTAGATATTCGAGAGCGAGCAGAATCAGCGCATTTGCACCATCCGAGCGCACATCTATAGTTTCTGCCTGAAGCTGGAGGGCTCTTGAATAACTCACCGAGAGATTGGCCTGCGTCAGATTATCAATTACAGTCTCAAGCCTCTGGAGTTCTACCTGTACCAGATTCGTTGCCATGTCCGCCTCATTCTTTGTTTGTATCGCAAACTGCTTTGAAAGGGAGGCATTAGATTTCGCAGTTTCGTAATTTTCCGAATTATAAGCTGATTGCGCAGCGATGAGTTCTACCATTGCTTCTGAATAGCTGTCATTGGCAGTGGAGAGGTGCAAATCCGCCTTTGAGGTTGATACACAGCGCGCTGTTGATACAAGGGATAATGTGCTCTTGGCCTGTTCAATTGCATTGGATGCATCGGAAATATCCTGCTGAGCTTCTGCTATTGAATTTGCAGCTGCCTGTTCCGCCTCTGTTCCTGCCTGCGCATTGAATATTTGATTCTGGGTGAGGCCATGGATGTACATAAAGTCAGAGTATTGTTCCTGCTGGGGGTTCTCAAACCAGCAACCTATCTTGCAGTTCACAAACTTATACGAGTACTGCACCTCATAGCTGTGGGACACGCCAGGATACGTCAGTGATGAGGCGGGGTTTGGGTCTATCTGGATGTTGAATGCAAGTTTATAACTATTGGATGAGACATATCTGTACCCCTGTGACTGCCCGTATGCTTTTCCTGCACTCGCATAGCTCAGACAGGAGCTATTCTTTGCTGGGGGGCAGATGCACACCTTGGGATAAACCGGCATAGGGGTGATGACCTTTATATCACCAACATAATCTGTGAACTGAACCAGCACGCTGTCAACACAGAACTCATACGTTCCAGAGGGGTTTACTATTATGAAATTTATTGTTGTTGATTCCTCTGGTGAAGCGGTTTTGATGGAGTTGACAACTAGCATAAAGCAGATTACTGAAAGCAACAAATACAGTTTCCTCATTCGTATTACCGTATAACTGATATAAGCTAGAATATTAAATTATCCCTTCAAGCAGCATGCTGTTGCATCGTATATTTTCACTTTCACAAACTCCCCCAGCCTACCTTCCTTGAGGATTACCGGCTTATATGTCTGCGTTCTGCCAGCCATGCTACCTTCTCTTTTCTCTGTGAGCAGCACCTCAAACTTCTTTCTATGCTTAAAATCAAAAGTTGATTTTGTTAGAGAGTATACTCCCAAGTCTCTACCACTTCGTACAAAAATCTGGAAGTTTAGGTACTCTTGATTAAGTAACTCAAGCTTCTTCTGAGTTGGTTTGAAAACCTGCATTTTAGAGTTTTTGAAATAAGCATGATATGGCTTCATTTTCCTGCTTTATAAACTTCTTGAAGGGGTAACTTTCCAGTGAACCTTAATAAACTTGTAAGCTATAAATTTATGTGCAAAGCAAGTATAATAAAGTTATTTTAGGGTGATGAAATGATTTGCGAAAGGTGCGGCAAGGAAGCTTATCTGCTTGAGCAGTGCGAGTACTGCAACAGGAAAGTGTGCGTCGCCTGCGAGAAATCTGCGAAGAAAGTCAGCAGAATAAAAAGAATTGTAATATGCAAGAGCTGCTGGTCCGATATGAAGAAGAGGGGGGCATTCAAGTCTGAGTAGCTACTTCACAATAAGTATCTTAACTTTCTTTCCCTCAATTTCCCACTCCTTTCCTTTTCCCTTGAGTTCCTGCTTCTCTGAAAGAATGAGGCTCTTCGCCTTCACCTCTTTTGCCAGGCTCTGCTCTCCTTTCTTAAGAAGTGAGAGGAACTCTGCATCGCCAATTATATTCACTTCAATCATGTCAGTTTCAATGAGGTCCAGCTCCTTCCTCATCATCTGGATTCTCCTCCCAACCTCCCTCGCTATCGCCTCTCCGTAAAGGGTGGGTGTGACATCAGTTTTAAGATAAACTCTGCCACCGCTGAACGCACCCTCTGCATATCCCTTTGGCGGGATTTCCGCAAACTCAACCATATCATGAGTGACCTTGTAGGACCTTTCATCTATGAAGACCTCGAAATATTTCTTCTCCTCCAGCTCCTTCCTCACAAGCCTCGCGTCACTTCCCTTCACTGCCTCTGCAACCGCTGCGGAATATTCCCTGAAAACAGGCCCCATGACATTGAGTTTTGGTTTTGCCTCAACAATGCTTGGCATGTCCTCCTGAATCCTTGTCTTTTTCACATTCCCAATTATCTCAATGATGTAGGGAAGGTGCTCAACAGCATTCCTGCATTCTGTTGAATCAGTTACAACCACAACTTCCTCAAGAGGCCACCTCAGCTTTATGTTAGCATTCTGGCGCAGCTGTGCGACTACCCCGCCTATTTCTCTGCATGCTTCCATCTGCCTCTCAAGCAATGAATTCAGCTTTGTTGAGTCATGCTCTGGCCAGGGCAGCATACTCACGCTCTCTTTCCCCTCATGCTCGCGGAAGAGCAGCTGGTAGCCCTCCTCAACTATGAATGGCGTTATGGGCGAGAGCAGCTGGGACATCACCAGGAGAGTGTGGTGCAGCGTGCTGTAGAAAGCATCTGCATTCCTCTCATCTGCTATTCTCTTCTTTCCAAGCTTGATGTAGAATCTGCTTACATCCTCAACCATGAAGTTTCTGTAGATTCTCACTGCCTCATGAATCTCATAGCTGTCAAGCTGCTCTGTTGTCTGTTTTATTATCCCACTGAGCTTGGAGAGCAGCCAGAGGTCCTCCGGCTCATAATCCTTCACCTGCTTCTTTGGGTTGAACTTGCTGAGCTTTGAGAACCTTTCCATGAAGAGGTAGAGGTTCCAGAGTATTGACAAGGATTTATTTGCCTCCTTAATTTCCTCCCAGTTGAACTTCAAATCCCCCCACACCGTGCTGTTCATGCTCCACAGCCTGAATGTATCTGCGCCATATTTCTCAGTTATTTCCTCCAGAGGCACGAAGTTCCCAAGGGACTTGCTCATCTTCTCTCCCTTCTCATCAACGAAGAAGCCATGCATGAGCAGGTTTTTGTATGGAATCTCATCATGCATTATCACACCGCAGCCAAGCAGCGAATAGAACCAGCCCCTTATCTGGTCCTTGCCCTCTACTATGAAATCACAGGGGTACCATTTCTTCAGTTCCTCCTTTGAGAGCGGAGCCCATATTGCATTGCCTGAGTCGAACCACACATCCAGCACGTCTGGAACTCTCCTCATCTCTCCTCCGCACTCACATTTGAGATGAACTTCATCTATCTCCGGCTTGTGCAGGTCGTCCAGCCTCTTCCCGCTCGCAATTTCCAGCTCTGTCCTTGAGGAAATCACCTTTATCTTGCTGCACTTCTCGCACTCCCATATTGGGAGGGGTATGCCCCAGTACCTCTGTCTTGAGATGCACCAGTCCGGAGCATAGGTTATGAAATCCTTGAACCACACCCTTGCGAACTCAGGCTGCCATTTCACGTTGTCCAGCTCTGACAGCATCCTCTCCTTTATCTTAGTTATCCTTATGAACCACTGGTCAGTTGTTATGAATATGAGGGGAGACTTGCACCTCCAGCAGTGCGGGTACCTGTGCCGTATGTCTCCGGAATGTATGAGCAGGCCCTTCTTCTCAAGCTCTTCAATGATGAGCTTGTCTGCCTCTTTCACATTCATGCCTGCATACTCGCCAGCATCCTTCGTATATTTGCCATTTTCTCCAACAGGGCAGAATATCGGCAGGTTGAACTGCTTCCCAACCTCAAAATCCTGTGGCCCATGCCCGGGAGCACAGTGCACCAAGCCGCTGCCATCCTCAAGGGTGACAAACTTGTCGCTCATCACAACCTTATGTGCATCCTTGAATTCCTTCTGTTTTGGCACCTTTTCTATAAGTGGATGGACATACCTCAGCCCATCAAGCTTCAATCCGCTGAACTCCTCAAGTATCACTGGGTTTAATCCAATCTTATTTGTCACAGCAACGACTGCATTGAGTTTCTCCTTTGCGACAATCCATACCTCATCCTCAACCTTCACCTTTACATAGTCATAGTTTGGGTGGACCATCACCGCAACATTCCCAACAAGGGTCCAGGGAGTTGTCGTCCATATGACCAGATACTCCTTCTCCTTCCCCTGAATTTTGAATTTCACGTATATTGATGGATCCACTCTCTCATCATACTCCAATTCATAATTGGCAATTGCTGTCTCGCACCTTGGGCAGAAAGGAAGGACATAGACTCCCCTCTCAAGCAGCCCTTTCTCATGAGCTTTTTTTATGGTCCCCCATACCGATTCTATGTATGGATTCTTGTACGTGATATAACAATCGTCAAAGTCAAGCCAGCATCCCAAACTCTTGAACTGCTCTGCCATGACGCCGATGTACTTCGTTGCAAACTCCTTGCATTTCTTTATGAACTTTCCAACACCTATCTTCTGTATATCCTTCTTCGATTTCAGCTTGAGCTCCTGCTCCACCTTCACTTCAATTGGCAGTCCGTGCGTGTCATAGCCTGCCTGGTCCCTCACGTTGAATCCTCTTGCCCTCTTGTACCTGCACACTGCATCCTTGACACATTTGTTCCATGCCGTGCCGGGGTGAATCTGCCCTGTTGCATAGGGAGGGCCATCGCAGAAGTAGAACTTCTCCCCATCCTTCCTCAGCTCCTTGACTTTCCTGTATGTCTTTTCTTTCTCCCACAACTTGTGGATTTTTTTCTCTAGTTTTGGAGCTTCATACATTCTCAAAACCTCTCTTTCAGGAAGCGCTGCACTACTGGAAGCAGGAAGAATGCAGAAGCTAGAATTGGGTAGGGTGCTGACAGTATGGTGGCATAGCCTGCAATGCCGTACGAGAGCAGCGCTGACAGCACAATCATCCCAACAATAAGGGAGAAGGACTCATAAGTGAATCTTATCTTCAGCTCCCTCTCGCCGAACTCCAGCAGAACCAGCGAAGTCATGGAGCAGCAGAACAGCAGCAGGAAGTTGAGGGGATTCCCCCTCAAGTCATATGCAGGGAATGGGTTTAGGAACCACACTAGGAGAAGCAGAAGCACGCATGCCCCTACTGCTTGGACAATAAAACTCTCATCCATCAAATCACTTCGAGTTTTAATATTTGAATAGCATAGTTTTTAAAAGTATGAGCGGGGAACTTCACATCTTTTAAGGGTGAGGTGAAGGCATATACACAACCGAAAGTATACGGGGTAGCCTTTCACTGGAAAGTTACCCCTTGCAGAGGTTTATAAGCAAAGGCATAGGAGCTATTTCAGATGACAAACCAGCTGAACGTCCTCTTGGACACAAATGTGTTTCTGGCACACATAAAAGGCGAGATGCAGGGCTCTCACGCAAGAATGATATTTGAAAAAATAGCAGAGTGCAAGCTCACTCTTTACTACAATGGGATAATCCGCATGGAGATGGAGAGGAAATATCGCTATTATGCCGAGCCGTTCTGCAGCATACTCGAGGAACTGAGAAAACTGGAGAAGGTTGTGAATGTCGATACCTCGGGACTAATGGAAAAGGATGTCCTGATGCTTGATAGGAGACTGGTGAAACACAAAAGAGGAAAGGAAGGCAGATTCGGGAGGATTGACTGCCTGCCCCTACTGCTGGCTAAGAAACACGGATGCATCTTTGTCACACTTGAGAAGGAGTTGCTTGAAGCTGCAAGGGAAGAGGGAGTTGAGGCAGTTGATCCGATGACTTTATCTATGAGTTTCTAGATCTGCCTCTTTTATGAGCATGCTTAATGCCTTTCTCTCGTCATTGCCTGCTTTTTTAAGGAAGTCTTTCCACACTGATTTTCTTACAGCTCTCCCCAGTTTTGCTGCGCTCCTGCCTCTATCTCGTTTAACGCTTCCAAAAGTTTCCTCAATGACTTTCAACGCCCTCTGCCTTAGAAGCTCGATTTTCCCCAGCCTGCTCATGTCCTTTACAGCTTCGCTCCTTGAGCTGTAATACCCTTCCTCAACTAGCCGGTCTATCTCCTCAGCATCCTTTCTTGCATATCTTACGTGTATTACTGTGGATTTCATTGTATACTAAAGCGTATACAATATTTAAAAGCCTTTGCCACTAATAGTGACCTACCCCTTGTTAATAGAATAGTATTTAAGTTCTTATGCAAAATAATTAATTGCTTTCTTTCTGGGAGGGGTGCTATGGAATTCGACTTGCCTTGGACTGAGAAATACAGGCCAAAGACTCTTGACGAAGTTATTGGGCAGGCTGAGATAGTGGAGAGGATGAAGGCGTATGTGAAATCCAGGAATATACCGCACATGCTCTTCGCAGGTCCTGCCGGAATTGGAAAGACAACAGTGGCACTGGCACTTGCCCGTGACCTATTCAAAGAGAACGTCAGACAGGCTTTCCTTGAACTCAATGCGAGCGATGAGAGGGGTATTGACGTTGTCAGAGGAAGGATTAAGAATTTTGCCCGAACCCTCCCTTTGACAGATGTGCCTTTCAAGATAATTCTTTTGGATGAGGCTGATGCTCTTACACCTGACGCGCAGCATGCCTTGAGGAGAACAATGGAACTGTTCTCTGGCGCGACGAGATTCATTTTTTCTGCGAATTATAGCAGCAAAATTATTGAACCGTTGCAGAGCAGGTGCTCCGTGTTCCGCTTCAAACCACTCCCTGAGCACGATATGAAGGAGATGGTGAAGAGGATTGCAAAGGCTGAGAAGATTGAGGTGCATGATGACGCAGTCAAGGCGCTGATATACATTTCAGAAGGCGATATGAGGAAGATAATCAATGCATTGCAGGGTGCTGCAGCTTCTGGCAAGAAGATAACCGAGGAGTTGATATACAAAGTATCCTCCAAGGCGAAGCCTGTTGAGATAAAGGAGATGCTGGAGCTAGCTTTGAAGGGGAATTTCATAGATGCAAGAAGCAAGCTTGACTATGTGATGCTGAACTATGGTATGAGTGGGGAGGATGTGCTGCTCCAGATTTACAGGGAAGTGACCACTTTGGACATACCGGATAAGGCTAAAGTCAATCTTGTTGACAGGATTGGCGAGTATAACTTCAGGATGGTAGAAGGAGCAAATGAGAGGATACAGCTTGAAGCTCTGCTGGCTCAGATAATGCTGATTGGTTGCGAGAAGTAATACATTGTAATAAGTGAGAGAGATGTACAAATCTAACAAAGTGCTGTTACTAACCACAGTGCTTAATGAGGAAGATAAGATAGGACAAACTATCAAAAAAGTACCTTGGAACATTGTTGACAAATTCCTTGTTATTGATGACGGTAGCACTGATAAAACTGCAGAGGAAGCCCGCAGAGCTGGGGCTCATGTGATCTCTAACAGCAGGAATTTCGGTGTGGGTTACTCCATACGAAGGGGTATGGAGTATGCCATAAAACATAAATACGATTTTATTGTCCATATCGCAGGAGACAACCAAGATGATGCAAGAGAGATACCCAAGCTTCTGGAACCGCTATGCAACGGCTATGACATAGTACAGGGTTCTAGATATCTGATGGGCATCAAGGATATTCCGCTTTTCAGGAAGCTTACGACTAAGACGTTTACGTTTGCTATAATGCTTGTGACTGGCTGCACGATAACCGACGGGTCAAACGGTTTCAGAGCGTATAAAATAAAAGTAGCAAAGGATATAGACTACTCAAAGGAATGGTTGAATAGATATGAGTTGGAGCCCTACATGCTGATAAAAGCAATAAGGAAGGGGTATAAGTACACTGAGGCACCTGTAAAGAAGATGTACCCAAAAGAGGGGTACAGCAAGATGAAACCCTTCAGCGGGTGGTACAGCATGGTCAAACCGCTTGTTTACTCATTTTTTGACTGATTTTTTTGCGATTGGGGAAACAGTGTATAAATAACTAGGGTTAAGGTGGATGCGCTTTAAGGAGTTCTGTCAGTGAATCTGGTTTTTGTTTTTAATATATCGAATAAATATAGAGCAGTACCCGAAGTTATTAGTTTATCCTTATTGTCTGGGAGGTTACTGCTTCGCTGTTGCCTGCGTTGTCAGTACTTGCGTATCTTATGTAGCTAGTCCCTTTTGTTGAGATGGAGATGTTTGTAAGCACTTGGTATATGCTGTTTATTTCTGATGCGGGTAATGCCCTGCTGTATATCTTCACCTCATCTATTGTTCCTGTGAAATACCACTGCCAGCTGCCACAGTTTCTTGCTCCAAAGGTTGCCTGTGTTGCCTTTGTGTTTAATGCATTTGTCTGGTTAGCAACATTCACACTATCAACATATCCAAGGTACTGCGTTCCGTCGTAGACAACTGCAATGTGGTGCCAGCCTGTTGTGACAGTTCCAAAATGGAAATCTGCGAAATAACCATTAAGCAGATACTGACCGCCGTCAATAAACAGATAGTAGTTGCCCTGTACAGAGCAGTCGCCCCAGCCTGCAATTTCTCCTGTTTGTGATGTCTGACCTGCAGGTACATTCACCCATGCGCTTATGGTTCTTGGGGATGCGCCTGTGATGCCTATTGTATTTGCTGTCTGAACACGGCTGTTAGCACCGTTGAACTGCAGTGCACTTCCATATTTGCCGGATGCATTCCAGGTTGCGCCTGTAATCGTGCCGGTGTTGCCATTGCCAGAGCTGTCTGCGGTTGATGTGCCTGACCCTTCATTGAAACTCCAGAAGCCTATCAGGCCGCTTGCCGTGAGAATTGGCGGAGTGCATAGGTTGGTTGTATCTATGCAATAGTTGGTTACTGCGCATCCACTTGTGGAGTCTGCGCATGATAGGGTAACGTTTACATAAGAAGAGTCAGTCCATGTGTTTTCAGTGTAACTTGAGCCGTCGCTCTTTACAAAGTCTGCAGATGTTGAAGGTGCTGTTTTATCAAAAATTACTGAACTAGAGTCAGTTGTGCTTGTCACCTGCACCCCGGGGATATATGAATGACTTGTGAAGTCGATCGTGAAATTGACTATTCCCTCTGTGTCACCAGATGTTATGGTATACCTTGCGATGTAAGAATTACCTCCAGCGCTTGATACTGAAGCTGCATGACCCGCGATTGTAACAACAGCGTTCCCAGACAATGCCTTGTCTGCAGTAAATGAGAGGTTTATGCTATTGCCTACTTTTGCCTTGCTTGAGTCAAGATTGTTCGATTTTATACTGACAGAGGTCAAGACAGGCGGGACCACATCATCTCCGAAGAAATGGACTAGCATGCTAGTGCCTTTTGCACTGTGTACAAAAACTGAAACCTGCGTAGGGTTGCCCCAGTTGTCAACTGAGCTAGGAGTAGTCGTATCGTTGAAGTACTGTTTTCCAGCATCACTTGAGTATGCAGCATCTGTAACATCCGATACGTATTCAGGCACAATCCCCTTTTGTCCGCAAGCGTTTATTGTATTGTTTGCCCTGCTGCACGGAACATGCCCGTATATATACCAGTTGTCTATATGCCATATGACGGTTCCCTCACCTGGGATATATGCATCAAATCCAACTTTTTCTCTATTCTCCACTATATAATACTCATTATCAACATTCAGAATTGAATTGTTGATGATAAACGCTTGGTTGTTATTCTCAAGATTTTTCACGAGATAAGATGCTGGGCCACCTGTCAGCTGGGTTACATTTAACCATCCCAGGTCTATCTTGCACCAGGCGCTCATATGAGTTGGAACAGTGCCATCATAGCCTGGACCTCCCCATGAACCACCATCCATAAGGTCCCAAGTATCGACTACCCAATCTCCAGAATATGTATCATACAAATCCGGCAGATTTAAATCATGCCCAAACTCATGCGCAAAAACTCCGGTTTTACCGTACTCGGGATCCATTGTGTACGAGTATACTCTTTTGCCGTCAAGCAGTTGACCTCCGGGGATAGCCCACCTGTGGGACCATATGCTTGTATCTGGGGGGTAGCCTTCCTCCTGTCCATGACCGCTATGGATTATTATGACATGGTCTACATATCCATCCCCGTCTCTATCATAATCTGCAAAATTAACATCTGGATTTGCCAGCAGGACCGCCTCTCTTGTAAGCTCATAAATATAGACTGGCCAATTCGGCCCCGGTTGACCAGTATCTGTATATCCATATCCATCAGTTGCGTAGTACTCTACAGGATGAGTGCTTGTATACCAGCCAAGCACAGTGCCTGTCAGGTTTAGCTTGCCATAGGATACTTCCTCGTAATAACTCGTCAGGCTAAGTGGGTTGGATGCATTGAACAACAAATTTTGAAAATACGCTGTATCGTGGGACGGGTCATGAGCCTGGTTAGTAAACTGAATGAGGATAACTACCACGTTATGGATGCCAGTTGGCGGAGGAGAATGCTGAGGCAAGTCCTGAGTTGATATTCTGTTAGTCGCTGGAAAAGTAACGTCAGCTTCTATGGAGTATTTAGCAGAGGAACTGCCTTTATTGCTCTTGGGTATACCAAGTGCCTGGGGTGATGCATGACCAACTCTAAGATTGGCTGACTGGTTTGGTAGCTCATTTTGCACTATATATATCCACCAATCATCGATTTTCTGGATGACATAACCATCTTCGCTCTCATACCAATATTCGTTCTCATCGCCTCTTAGATAGCCTTTGAATGTTGTATTGTCAGGTTGTTGGAATTCGTGCAGAATTGGTCTAGCCGGCACTGCGTAGCAGATACCCGATAACAAAAATATTGAAATAAGTATAGTCAACTCAATTAATTTTTTCATATTGATACACCCTTCTTTCTCCTTTGCTAATCGAAATATTTGCCTGAATTATATCACCGACGGCAATTCCAGGCAGATGTACATCCGTATTACTTGGACCCAGTGGTGGCATATCTATAATAGTAGCCGATGTTCCCCATTGAAATACGAAATCGTTGATATCGCTTTTTTCCAATTTTATCGTGCCATCGCGTTTATCTGAATCATAAGAGATAAGGTCCAGAATCTCAAGCCTTGCGCTTTGCGTTTGAACATTCAAAACTCTCGCCCTAATAACTGCCGAATCAGTAAGTGGTTTTGGAGGTATGACTTCTGTTGAATCGTTAAATCCCGTAGTACTATTTGGGTTAATTGTATTTGGCGAAAGTGACTCAATACAACCTGAAAAAAATAGGATTGCACAAACTGGTGAAACCAGCAAAACATTAGAGGGAAATTTTTTCGTTTTAGACCACTTCCAACTTATCTTTCGTATACTTAGTAGCCTTGTTAGCTATGCGTATTATAATTTGTTTTTCTTCTTAAACTTATTGTTTCATGAGAGCCAAAAAATATTCTAATTATGGAAGTTGTTTTGCAGAAGTGTTGATCCAGAACTCGACAGTTTCTTAAAAACCACAGCTTGGGGATACATCTTTTATACCTTGCAGCAGAAAGTAAGTGGGGGATAAAATGGTGAATATAGCGCTTATAGGTTGCGGGTACTGGGGGCTTAACTACGTTAGAATTTTTAACGAGATAGAGGACTCAAATCTTCTCTATGTTGCTGACGTGGATTATGGAAAATTGACAAAGCTAGCAAAGAATTCATCAATAAAGATTACGAAGGACTATAAGGGAATTTTGGAGGATGATAAAGTTGACGCAGTTGTAATTTCAACACCATCCACTACCCATTATGAGATAGCAAAGAACTGCCTTTTGAGAGATAAGCATGTCCTCATTGAGAAGCCGATCACAATCAGTTCAAAAGAAGCGGAAGAGCTAATCAGAATAGCCGACAGCAAAAAGAAAGTGTTGATGGTCGGCCATACCTTCTTGTTCAACCCAGCAGTCCAGAAGCTCAAGGAGTACATTAAAGACGGCACTCTTGGGGATGTCTACTACATATCGCTAGTTAGGACAGGGTTGGGACCTGTGAGAAATGACGTAAATGCAATGTGGGATTTGGCTCCGCACGACGTCTCAATACTGAATTATCTTCTGGATTCCACTCCAAGCAGAATCAGCGCGCTTGGGGGGTCGTACATACGCGATAACATTGAGGATGTTGTGTTCATGAACCTCATATTCAAGAGCAAAATACTCGCAAATATACACGCAAGCTGGCTCAATCCGCACAAGGTGAGGGAAGTAACCGTAGTCGGAAGTAAGAAGATGGCAGTTTTTGATGATGTCACCGCAACGGATAAGATAAAGCTGTTTGACAAAGGAGTTCAGAAAGAGTACGCATATGCAAGCTACGGAGAGTTCCAGCTCAAGCTGAGGAGCGGAGACATATTGATACCTGACATAAAGATGTCCGAGCCCTTGAAAAATGAATGCCTGCACTTCATTGACTGCGTAAAGAACAACAAAAAGCCCATGACAGATGGAAGAAATGGTTTGGAGGTAGTGAAGGTTCTGGAAGCTGCTCAGGATTCGCTCAAGAATGGAGGCAAAGAGGTTAGTATATGAAGAAATTGGGGGTAGTCGGAACAGGCATTATGGGGAAAGGCATTTCGCAACTTCTGCTGAGCAAGGGGTTTGAAGTCATTTCCAAAAGCAGAAAAGAAAAAACGCTTGATGGAGTAAAGACTACCACAAATTTTGGAGACTTGACTTCTGCTGACTTTGTAATAGAGGCTGTTTCCGAGGATTTTGAAGTCAAAAAAGAGGTCTTCCGCGAACTTAGCAGAGTGTGTAAAAAAAATGCAATAATTGTATCCAACACTTCATCGATATCAATAAATGAACTTGCAAAGGCAGTGGAAAACCCTGGCAGATTTGGAGGTATGCATTTCTTCAACCCAGTGAGCAAGATGGGGTTGGTTGAGGTGGTCCGCGGGAAGGAAACCTCTGAGGATACGGTAAAGCAAATATGCGAACTGGCAAGTGCTTTGGGAAAAACGCCTATAATTGTCAAGGATTCCCGGGGGTTCATTGTCAACAGATTGCTTATGCCGTTTATGAACGATGCTGCTCTACTTGCTGAGATGGGTATTGCATCTCCGGAGGATATCGATAATGCAGTCAAGCTTGGATTGAACCATCCTATGGGACCGCTTAGACTGCTAGACCTTATTGGGCTGGATGTCTTCGTTAATGCGATGGAGAACATGGGCAAGACTCCCAGCACGCTTGTGAAAAAGATGGTTTCTGAGGGCAGGCTGGGTAGAAAGAGTGGAGAGGGATTTTACAAATATTGAGGTAGATTTTATGGATGCTAGGATAGGCAAGAACGTTACCATTGGGAAAAATGTCAGCTTGGGGAAAAACGTCCGCATTGGGGATAATTCGATAGTATACGATAATGTGGAAATTGGCGACAATGTGGAGATCTACCCAAACTGCAATATCGGATTTAGGCACTATAAAGAAAAAGCCGAAGAGAAGACAGTGATTGGTAGTGATTCGGTTATACGGATAGGCAGCATACTATACTCAGGAAGCAAATTCGGTGATTCATTTAACACCGGCAGCTACGTAGTCGTAAGGGAGAAGAGCATATTCGGACATCATTGCAGTCTCGGCACTTTATCGCAGGTGGAAGGCCACATAACTGTTGGGGACTACTCTAGGTTTCACACAAATGTGCATCTCTGCCAGAAAGCCAAGATAGGAGATTACGTGTGGATATTCCCGTATACCGTTCTAACTAATGATATGCACCCACCATGCAGCAGGTGCCTTGAGGGACCAACAGTAGATGATTACGCCGTTATTGCCACTCACTGCATAGTTCTACCAAAAGTGAGAGTGGGTAAGAACTCTCTTGTTGGCGCCATGTCACTTGTTACTAAGGATGTGCCGGATGAAACCGTCGTCTTGGGCATACCCGCCAAACCTGTCGGGAGCATCAAAGATATAAAGTGTCCCCTTAAACTGGTTGATCATCCGTATCCTTGGAAGGATATCGTTGAACGCAATTATCCATGGGCTAAAAGGTGAACAAATGAAGATTAATTTTGTGGATTTGAGGAGGCAGTATCTCTCAATAAAAGACGAAATGGATAGTAGCATGGTGGGAGTCATGGATAAAATGCAGTTTATCCTAGGGGAGAACGTGAAGAAATTTGAGGAGGAGTTTGCGAGCTACTGCGGGGTGAAGCATGCAGTTGGAGTAGCCTCGGGAACCGATGCCCTGATGCTATCACTGGAGGTACTTGGCATAAAGAAAGGCGATGAGGTAATTTCAGTTCCCAATACTTTTGTTTCGACTATTGATTCGATAGTGCATAATGATGCAACTCCCAAGTTTGTTGAGATAGATCCGCGAACTTTTAACATAGATGCGAGCAAGATAGAAGAGAAAATTACCAAGAGGACAAAGGCGATACTACCTGTCCACCTTTTTGGTCAAGCAGCTGATATGAAATCAATAATGGAAATTGCTGAAAGACATAACCTTAAGGTACTGGAGGATGCCTGCCAAGCGCATGGGGCAGGGTTTGGAGGGAAAAGGACTGGCTCGTTTGGCAATGCTGCCTGCTTCAGCTTCTACCCTGGAAAGAACCTAGGAGCCTACGGAGATGGCGGGATGGTTGTTACAAATAATGATGAGATAGCTGAGAAGGTACGCCTCCTCAGGGATTACGGGCAGAAAGTTAAGTACCATCATACTCTAGTGGGTTACAACAGCAGGCTTGATGAGATTCATGCAGCAGTCCTAAGAGTTAAGCTGAGGCACTTGGACAAGTGGTGTAAGATGAGAAATGACAACGCGAAGAAATACGAGAATGCATTAAAAGATGTCAAGGAAGTTTCAACTCCTTACAACCCCGGCTATCCTGCTCATGTTTTCCATTTGTATGTGATACGATGCCCGAAAAGGGATGAGCTTCAGAAGTGGCTGAACTCAAAGGAGATTTCAACAGGCATGCACTACCCGATCCCGGTTCATCTCCAGGAGTCGTACAAGTGGCTAGGCCATAAGGCTGGAGATTTCACTGTAACCGAGAAATACGCAAAAGAGATGCTGTCGCTGCCAATGTTCCCTGAACTGAAGGGGGATGAGATAGAGTACATCTGCACTTCTATACAAGAATTTTATAAAAAATGACAGAGCTTGGGGGTATTTCCTACTCAATGACTTGGTTTTTTAAATTCTGATGATGAATAGTAATTGAAGAATGTTGATAGGATTCTAGGGAGAATTGACATGGTATAATCGGGGCATGTTAGATGGAAAATAGAAGTAAGAATTCTTACGCGAATTTACTTGTGATATGTCTATACATAATTCTCACACTGATTATGACTTACCCTGCTATTTTTAGGATGAGTGATTATGTAATCGGTAATGGTGGGGATACATATCAAGTTATTAATTTTATGTGGTGGTCTAAAAAGTCTTTACTAAATCCTAATTTGTCATTTTACAATGATACGTACTTATATTATCCGACAGGAGCAAGCTTAGCATTTAGCGATGTAGTCCCTTTTTACTTAATAGTATCTGCACCTCTGGAAATTGTATTTGGGAGAATCATAACTTACAACATACTCATTCTTTCTTCACTTATTCTCTCAGCTTTTGGGGCTTACCTCCTAGTTGAATATCTAACAAAGGATAAAAGGGCATCTTTTGTCGCGGGCATTATTTTTTCATTTTGTCCAGCACACCTTATGCATGCCCTTGGTCACCTAAGTATCAGCAGCATTCAGTGGCTACCATTTTTCGTCTTATATTTCCTAAAAACAATGAAAGATGGAAATAAGAAGGATGCGGTTCTTGCATCGGTGTTTTTATCAATTGCTTCCTTATGTACATGGTATAATGCTCTATATCTCCTCCTTTTCGTAGGATTTTATATAGTCTTTAACCTCTTTGACGATAAAGAAAAAATACTAGATAGAAAGGTTATTAAGAACCTCACTCTGATTGGTGTGTTATCATTTTTGTTAGTCCTTCCATTTGCATACCCAATGCTTATTGAGATGGGAAAGAGTACTTACATGGTTCCCTCACCTAATGAATCTGTATTTTATTCTGCTGATCTGATGGGATTTTTTATCCCAAGCGCTCTTCATCCGCTCTTTGGGAAGTATGTCAGTCAGTTTTATCAGAATTTTACAGGTAATATTGTTGAGAATACTACATATGTCGGTTATACTGTTATGTTTTTGGTTGCTTATTATATCTTAAAATGCAGAAAAAAACTAGGAGAAGCCAGATTTTGGATATTATCATCTGCATTCTTCTTCATACTGTCACTCGGTCCCATTTTGCACATCAACGGTAGGACGCATTTTACTGTATTTGATGTAACAGTACCGCTTCCATATTCAATATTATATTACCTCCCAGTGATCCAAATAATGAGAGTTCCATCCCGGTTAGTATTCATGCTGATGTTGTCACTGGCAGTGTTGATAGGATATGGGATTAAAGAACTTTTTAAGTACAGTAATGAGAAGACGCTTGGTAAAATTAGCAAAAAGGATATTACTGTTGTAGTCATCTCATGTCTTGTTATATTCGAGTTTATCATGGTTCCGTATCCAGTGCATAGGGCATATGTACCGGAATTTTACAGACAGATTGCTGCAGAAAAAGAGGATTATGCAATAATAGAAGTGCCGTTCAACAAAGATGTTTTTTTATTGAGTGATTATATGTATTATCAAACAATACATGATAAGAGATTGGTGGGGGGTTACCTCTCGCGTACCCCCGCATATACTACTGCATTCATTGAAAATACACCAGTTATAAACAACTTTTGGAGCCTTCAACCAAGATCTGATATTCTCGATCAAAATTCAACGAAATTGGGTGGATGGTTGTTGGATTATTATAACGTAAGATATGTAATTCTTCACAAGGATCATTTGAGCCCAGAAGAATTTGAGTATGCAAACAATCTTGCGAGAGAGATTTTTAACAATTCATTGGCGGCATATGAGGATGATACACTAGTAGCATATAAAGTTAATAAAATCTATAACAGAACTACTTACATGGCATGTGAAGATAATTTCTATGCGGCAGAGAGATGGAGTGATGGTCGGCTATGGCGTTGGATAAGCAATGATGCCAAGTTGGCTGTAATAAACTCTAATGAGCATGATATTGGTATAAACCTTACCTTTTCCACCATATCATTTGCGAAGCCGTATACTCTGGAAATTATGGTCAATAATGTCAAATTTAAAAGTATTACAGTTACTTCCGCGAAAGTAGAAAAACTCACACTCCAAAACATAAAGCTGCATAGTGGTAGAAATATTATAGAATTTCATACTCTAGAAGAACCCGTGACAATAGATAGTGTATTGCATAATGGTGATACCAGAAGAGTTAATTTAGCATTGAACAATGTTTCTTTAGAAGTCGAGTCGGGAGGAGGGAATTAGTGTTATGGATATAGTAAAGTACTTCAGAAGCTACACCAAATTTTTGAAGGAAAGAAAAATAGATTTTGCTTGCGTGGTGCTTTTATTTTTTATTGGACTTTGGCTGTACCCTCTTCATGCCGTGCCAGTACTTGTGGGTTCTGACCCTATTGCTTATGCAAGCCAAGCAATAGCCATTGCAAAATTGGGAAGAACCGATTATTACGATCACTTTTTTGATAGTTTCAACAGCAGCGAATATTCTTCCAACAATCTTATGATAATAGGGTTCACAGCATCAGCAAGCGATAAGGCTCATTTTGTTCCTAGTGGGATGAGTATTGGACTTCCAATTTTGTTATCAGTAAGTTTTGAGTTTCTAGGATACAACGGCCTGTACTATCTCGTGCCATTTTCTGGAGTGCTTCTTCTTGTAACCGCCTTTATTTTTTTTAGGCTATTTATCGGAACAAGGGCTTCTTTTATCGCTGTGCTTTTTTTAGCACTCATTGCCCCTAACAACTGGTTTGGCCGCATTTTGATGTCAGATGTTATAAGCGAGTTTTTTGTTCTTTCAACGATGCTTTTTGCAGTGCTGACCTCACGTAGACGCGTCTGGTTTTTAGGTGCTATTACCGGCTTTGCCTTCGGGGCATCTTTTCTTGTGAGGTATACTAATGTCCTCTTAGCTATCCCTTTGCTGTGCTTTTTTGCCACCTTAAAAAAACCGCTTAGCTTTGAAAAAGACAAGAAGATGATTGGCGCCTTTTTTGCTGCAGCTGGTATCATCGGCTTCCTTCTTTTAGTATATAATTTCTTGACGTTTGGTAATCCTTTTGTGACATCGTACGGAATCCGTTGGCAGCCGCTGCTGTCAGCAAACTACGTTTCTCAGGGACTGACCTTCTACGCAGAAGCTTTTTGGAAATTTCTTACCCCCCTAGGCATTCATTTGATATTGCTAGGCTTAGGAGTATGCTTGTTGCGGCGTAAGAATTTGGCTGTTTTGGCGGTGACTTGGTCGGTTCCATTCATTCTTTTTTATTCGACTTGGAATATTTTTGACTACAACTCACCAGATATGAGCTTCCGTTTTTTGCTTCAGATAGTACCTGTGCTGGCACTTTTGTTGGGAGTTTTAGTTGATGAATGCCTAAGGGAAAAAAATATTCTAGTCAAAATTACGATTTTGGCTGCGGTTGCACTTCTGCTTTACACTCAGTGGGAAGCCATGACTGGTTTTGGCATTCAGGGAGGTTATATTTCTGTGCTTGACCAGATTGAATCAAGGGCTCCCCACAATCAAGTTATTTTTGTTGATGGTATGTGGGGTACAGCTAATATGGGACAAACAGTTCTAAGATTCACCAACAGTGACTCAGTCGTTGCTCTCCCTTTGGAAAAAGGTAGCCTGAATCAACTGGTGGATAAGGTGCTAGACGACCATGAATCGACTTATTTCTTGGTTCAAGAGCTTCCCAAAGAGATTGTTCAGAGGAATGATTTAGAAATAATTAGAAAGGATGAGTTCAAGCTTTACCCAGATTTCGTACTCACCTTATTTGAGATACGACACAAAAATTAAAATAAATTTTGAATTGTCTATCGGAAAGTGATAGGACAGTACATCGGCAACTCGATAAAAAGATTCTAAAAAATGATAGTGTTACGGTTTGTAGGAATCAGGTAGTTTTTTAAGTTTGATACGGAATATTAATTGATTGACCCATAATTTGGTTTAATGATGAGGGGAATTTTAACCTTCATACGCAAAGTTTGAAGTTTATGAGGTATTAAATGAAGAACAGAGATTCGACCAAACTAATAGCACTGGGTATAATTTCGCTTACATTTTTTTTGTACTCTTACTGGCTTAATTTGTCACGTCCTGGGGTTTACTACGAAAAAGGATGGTATGGCTGGTATGACCAGAGCCAGTACCTCCAGATGGCACAGGATATGGCATCATTTTCTTTAGCCGGTGGGCATTATGTTTATGGTTTGGGCTACCCTGTTCTGGGGGCAATTTTCTACAATATTTACCCACTCGATCCATTTTTGATTCCGAATGCAGTAATTTTCATCTGCACAATTCTATTGACTTATCTGACTGCGAGAAAATATCTCTCTGAGGAATTGTCGATATTCTCTAGTCTGGTGTTACTTTTTGCAACTCCGCTGATTAATTATGTAACTGTACCCTGGTCCTCGACTGTTAGTCTGTTCTGTCTGTCCATTTTGTTTTACATTGTGAGCAATGGAGTACGTAGCAAATTCACTTCAGCGCTGGTTGGAATCTGCTTTGCATGGACATTTTCAGCCAGGTTTGTAGATGCAGTTTTCTTAGTACCTCTTGCCGTAGCATTTTTTATAGAGTCAAAAAATGAGAAAAATTTTGCAAGAGATATCGTAATTGCCGTTATTAGTGCGGGTATAATAGTTTCAATAGTTCTTTTTACTCAGCAGGTCTATTTTGGTTCTCCGTTTAGGACACCTTACTCTGACTCACAGGAACATGACTATCCGGGCTTAGGTATTTTTGACATATCACGAATACCAGACAGTTTATTTTCCGTAATTATAAATCCGTTTATGAAGTATGACCAAGTAGAAGCGCCATTGTTGTTGAGCGCATTTATATTCATTTTTTCACCTCTAGGTGTGATTAGTATGCTAAAAACCAAACAGCGACTGGTATGGCTAGCACTACTCTTAGGCTTTATAATGGCGATATTTTTTTACTCAAGTTTCATTGCTTTTGGTGCGTATAACCTGAAGTACTGGTGCATACACTACATAAAAATGTGGTTCCCAGCTTTGAGCATTCTATCAGTAAGCGGTGTATTTTACTTACTCTCCCAAAAATCAAATGTCTATTCGTCTTTATTTCTAATTCTTCTGGTAGTCTCTTCTTTGCTCGTTATCTCATCTCTGCTTTCAGTACAGCATGATGGATCTTTGCCGGTAATAACTCTGACAACAGATAAGGATGCTTATAAGATGGGCGAGAATATCACGATAAGCACCCTGTTAAGAAATTTAAATGGCACGGGAATTCGTAGCAAGAAGATAATCTGTTTGATGGATAGCATAGATATGCACGGTAGTTATGTCTCGCATACTATACATCTTGAGGACCAAGGGGATGGTTATTATGTTGGGACTTATTTCTTAGACAAATATAGCCCGGTAGATGCAAACTCCGATGGCTGGATGGTTAAAGTTATGTATGCTGGCAGAATGGCGGAAAAAGGTATAGTTTTAAATCATTAGCTATTTGAGAAGGAGACTGGATTGGTCATTTGTATTGTTTTTGGAGTTTTTCTAGCATATGTAAGTATTTCTTCTCTATCACCGTGTGAGAGTAATTTTTTTCCACATACCTCCTTCCATTCTCTCCGAGCTTCTTTCTCATTTCATCATTTGCAAGCAATAAATCCAAAGACGCCTTGAATTCATCATAATTTTCATACCACAAACCGCCATTGCTCTTTATGCATTGAGATTTAAGCACCATAGATTCACTGTTCACCAGGCATGGTTTCTTGCAAGTCCAGCTTTCTAACAGCACTATTGACAGGCTTTCATATCTTGAAGGCATAATGAGAAGTTCTGAGGCTAGAATCGCGTCGTACTTATCTACCTCCGAAACAAATCCAAGTGCTATTATATCATCATCTTGCGGAATTTTGGCCACAGCTTTACCTAGCAGTACAAGTTTGATATCTGAATTGGTTTCTCGTTTATACCTCAAAAAATACTCGAATAACTCTTTGCATCCTTTAGACTCATCAATTCTGCCGATGTAGAGAATGAATCTCGATTTGATGCCGTATTTCGATCTAAAATATTCCGCATGTATATTTTTGGGAGGTTTAACCCATACGCCAATAGTATCAGATGGAATATTTGAATTATTAAAAAATGAATTAACAAACTTCTTCTCATCATCCGTATTGTATACAATTGCAATTGGGGTTTGGAATATTTCTTTAAAAATGCTGAGGTGAATCGGAGGCTCATCATGAGCAGTTGGGACGAGTATTGCTTTGCTTCTGATTAGCGGCAAGCCAAAAAAAGTTGTGCAATAAAGATAAGTGAAAAAAATGAAAAAATCGAAATTATCTTTTTGTATTTTAATAAACTCTAGCAATTTAGTTGAGTAAGGCCCTTGGAGTTTCATCCACGTAATTTCATCATCTTCGGTATGCGCCCTTAGAAGTATCTTTTCTGAGAATTCATTGAATTTTTTAATATTCCTAGGGCTATCAACCGGGAATCTCCAGACAGTTACGCCGTTCACAGCATCTTTTCCTTCGGGATAGTGATTATTCCATGTTATGTAGTCTAGAGCGCAGGTAGTTATAACCTCCACATCTAGATTTTTAGATAAATTTTCAGCAAGTAATCTGCAAAGATATTCTGCACCTCCATTAACCTCCACTCCATACCTCTGCACCACGAAGGCAACTTTCATAATATCATGACTCAATTCCTTTGTTAACTAATCTAATTAGCTTTCTTTTAATTTTTTCAGGGTTAAACTCTTTTAGTCTCTTAGTCTGGTTTCGAATTATTCTGCTCCTGAGAGTCTTGTCCGAGTTTATTAAGTTGATTAGCTCAGAAATCTCCTCGTAGTTTTTCTTGTTGAGCATTACTCCGGAATTTCCTAGTGTATAGGGTACTGCTGCCGAGCAGTAGGCAATTACTGGAATCTTAAAGAACATTGATTCAATAAGTGGGATACAAAACCCCTCATGCTCGCTCATGGATAGGAAGTCTGTCGAGATTCGGTAATAGGCAGATAAATCCGCATCAGAAACTTTGCCTGTGAAAACCACCTTTCCATCAAGTCTTAAATTTTTTATTAATTTTATAAGGTAGTTGTAGTATAAGGCCATACCGCTATGCGAACCAACGAGTAGGAGCCTCGAGTCGGCATTGGTATAGTGATTGTAGTAATAGAATACTTTTATCAGATCCTCAAATTTTTTATTTGGCACAATCCTTCCGACAAACAGGATATTGGTTTTACCGTCATTAAATTTTTCATATATCTCCTCATTAAATTTATCTAGCCTATGGAAGTCTACTATGGGGTATAAAACATCCGTTTTACTAAAGCCCATCGCTTCCAATTCGACTTTATTATATTCTGAATCACCAATTGCCAGTACAACATTATTTTTAAACCTTTTAATCTGCTGTAATCCTATCCCACACAAATGGGCGATATGGTCGTTATAACCCACAAAGTAATGCGGAGGAGTTATGTTGTGGTAGATTAAGATTTTCTTATTTGGTAGAGAATTGACAAAATCATTGACTTCGCTACCTATTGAAAAATGATGGATGAGAAGACCCTTCGTCTTGCGAAGTTGTTTATAATTTTTGATGTGTTTAATATTTCGTTCTACATTCTCAGCATATATTTCTGATTCAAGTCCCCTTTTCTTTAGAATTTTTTGCATAGCTATGGCGTAGTTTCCTAAAGCATCAGCCGTATCCATCGTTGGGAGAACCTGGTGGACTTCCATGTTATCATTCCTTCAAACTCTCCAAGTATTGAATTAAATCTTCGGTTATTTTGTTCCATTTAAAGTTTTTTAGTACATATTTTCTTCCATTTAAGCCAAATTTTTTTGCTAAACTGGGGTTTTTGAGCATGAGGTTCACACAACTCTCGAATTCATCATAATCCGAGAACCATAGGCCTCCATTGCTTTTTATACAGAATTCTTTTGTTGGGGCACATTTTTCGTTTACCAAGACTGGTCTGCCGTATATCCAAGACTCCATAATTACCAAGGAGAAACTCTCATTAATTGAGGGCTGGCAGAGTAGCAACGCAGCAGCGTATGCATCATATTTATCCTGAGTGGGAATAAACCCAAGCTTTAGTATATCTTGTTTGTGCTCCTTTGGAATTTGGATCTCGCCAGGTCCTATAAGCACTAATTTGAGTGTATTTTTGTTCTTTTTTTTGTATTCAGAGAAAAATTCAATTAGGGTATGCACATTCTTCCCAATATCGTTTCTTCCAACATAGAGGATGAAAGGTTTATTAACTTTATATTTTCTCAAAAATCTGCTAGCTTTATAGTTTAAATGGGTATCAACTCCTTCGCCTATTACCTTGGATTTAACTGAACTCAAATCAAATATATGTTCTGCAAGTTCCCTCTCTGAATCAGAGTGGAGTATCATCCCGCGTATTTTCTCAAATACCGGTTTATAGATATTTAGATATGCATAGTTTTCATCATGCAAGCATGGTATAAGAATTGATTTTTTCGGGTGAATTTGTGAGCTATAGTAGGTGGTTCCAAACATGTAAGGGATGAATATAAAAAAGTCATAGCTGCCTCCATTGCTTTTTATATAATCGTATAACCTATTGCTATTTATCGTCTCTCTTATGTAAACTTGTTCCTCTTCGCTTGAAATTCTCTGGTTATGCATCAGTTTATAATTTACTTCATCGAATGCTTTTGAATCTCTTTTCCTCACTGCAAATCTTCTAACCTTAACCCCATTTAATTCATATTCACCTTCATCATAGTAATCCTGTCCCCAATTGCCATAAAAATCTTTAACACACGTAGTTAGCACCTCGACTTCAATTCCTTTACTTAAAAGGTTCTCTGCTGTGTTTTTACACTCATTCTCTGCCCCCCCGGATATTTCTCCATACCAGGGTATAACAAAAGCCAGTTTCATTTAGACTCACTTCTTCCCTATAACTGCATAATCCTGATACCCATAAATAATTGAATTTAATTTCTCTATATTCTTATTGTAGGTATTTATGAATTCCGTATTCAATCCGTTTAATTTTTTATCAACTTGTATCTTCTGCAATTTTGAGTCTTCCGGTATAGGCGAGAGGAATCTAAGTTCCACTTCTTTGAATCCGGCTGATAGGTATAAAAACTCCATTAAGCTGGGATGAAGTGGGTTAACATGGGTGGGGTCAATAGTAAAGCTAGATAAGCTAATAAACGAAGTCGGATTTACCGTTTCTATCACTAGATATGAATCTCTCTTGAGTTTTTTATAGGCTAAATTAATAATTTCGGTTATTTTTTTAGGTTTGAAATGTTCTATTACTTGAGCAATAAAAATTCCATCAAGGGTATTATTAGGAAGTGATTCAAGGTGATCAGTCGCATCAGATAAAACGACGTCTAAGCCTTTCTTTTTGCAGTAATCGACCATCTTTTTATCTATATCAATCCCTTTGGCTTTTATCCCATGCTCCTTAAGGAGTTCTAGAAATTCTCCTCTGCCACATCCAATATCTAAAACATTCTTTTTTGATTTGAAATATTTTAGATAGTTCCTCTGTCCATTTTTTATATCCTCCTCTGTACCCCGGAACTTTTTTTCAAATTTAAGATAGTCTAAATCTAAATTTTCGTTTAGTTGCTCTTTGATTTGTGGTACGCTCTGCAAGAGGGAGGCAAGGTGGATTTTTTGTTCACTTAGTTGCCCTTTGATTTCTGGAATCTCTTCTGAAAAATGGTTTAGGATTCTAGCTGCATGCGCGTTGAACTCTGTCTGCTTCCAGAATACAGAATCAACATATCTCCTAATTTCTCCATGAACAAGTTCCCTACCTTTTATAAGAAATGGGCCCAGAAATTTTTTATGGGAATATATGCGATAAGTTTTATTTTCTATATCCCAACCTGCATTAATAAAGTCTAATTCCTGCCTTATGTTATAATGAGGTTTCTCAGGATCTATTTTTCTCTCCAATTTTCCAACATCAACCACTTTTTGCTCTTTTCTTCTTTTTTTTATATTTTCCCTAATTCTTCTCATTATTTCCTTTACATCGACTTTTTTATCCTGCATTTCAATATCCATTTTTTCCATAGGCGCACCCATCAATCCTTTAACTTCCAACCGCATGGGATTTCAAACAAACCTGCATCATTAGTTTTTTTTGTAATGTTGAATGAAAATTGTTTGTCCAACCAATCATATGGAATATGCTCGCGGCTATGAACTGCCACGGTAAGCAGGTATTTCCCCTCATGCATGGTAAGCTTATCAATATCAAGTTCGATATGGCCCTCTCCTTTGATTTTTTTAATGCTCATTCCTTTTAAATCCGTGTTGGTTCCGTAGCACTGTATGTCATTATCAGTATATATCACAATACCAAAAACGGGGTCGGCCACTTCCTTTGCAGCGAAATATGATATTCTTATCTTCATCGGGTCTCCTGAGACAAAATTGGAACTCTCCTTTCCAAACTTATCGTAAAACTTGACTTCTTTTATTAGGACTCTGTTATCACCCCAGCGCGTTTTCTTCTCTTGCTTGGGTTGTGGAGTTTTATCTATTCCGTATACGTATCTGTCTATAACGTCCTCGCTCGCTCCCAGTGCCATCTGCTCTCCCTTATGCAGGAGGAGCACTCGGTCGCAGTATTTTCTAATAGCGCCCAAGTCATGGGATACAATAAGTAGGGTAACTCCTTTCTTCTTGAATTCGATGAATTTCTCAGTGCACTTCTGTTGGAATTCCATATCTCCTACAGCTAACACCTCATCAACAAGTAGTATATCTGGGTCTGTCTGAATTGCAGTTGAGAAGGCCAGCCTAACCTGCATACCTGAGGATAGATTTTTTAGTTTGGTGTCCATAAATTTATCCAATCCTGCGAACTCAACAATTTCCCTGAACCTTCTGTCTATCTGTCTATCGCTTAGACCCATGAATGCCCCGTATAAGTATACGTTTTCTCTGGCAGTCAAGTCAGACTGAAATCCTACTCCCAGTTCAAGAAATGCAGTCAGCTTTCCATTCACCTTCACCTCTCCCTTCGTTAGCCTGAGAACATTTGTAATGATATTAAGCAGGGTACTTTTCCCGCTGCCGTTCTCACCAATAACACCAAGGGACTCGCCTTTGCGGACTGAGAAATTAATGTTCTTGAGCGCCCAGAACTCCTCGTAGGTAATTCGTTTGTTGATGTTACTTATTGTCTCAAAAACTGTTGTTCTCTTTTCATGCGGCAGTATGAACCTTTTCCATAGGTTTTTTACTTCTATGACATTTTCATCAACCACTTTAAACCTCCTCCGCAAATCTGGGCTCAAGTTTTTTGAACACGAGATAACCTACCAATAAGGCCACTAGGGCACTGGCGTATATAATTGCAATGTCGGGGATATTTGGCAGCGTATTGTATATTAGAACCTTTCTTGACGCTTCAACAACTCTTGCCATGGGATTTAGTAAAAACAGTCCGACGTATTGTGGTGGATAGATGCTAACAGGGTATATAATCGGAGTTAAGAAAAAGAGGGCTCTGAGAAGCACTGCCCATATGTATTGCACATCTCTGTAATACACATTCAAGGCAGACAGGAATAGAGATAAACCAGTAACGATGAGAAACTCGCCTAGAAGGATGAATAGAAAAATTGGTGATGTAAGAGGTGGAGTTACACCCAAGAGAAGCATGAATAGTGCAAAAACAACAAACTCAAAGAATACCATGAGTAAAGCTGTGAAACACATCCCAAGCACAAGCACCTCCCTTGGGAAGTAAACTTTCTTAACCAGGCTTGGCTTGCTCGTAATACTGTATAAACTCATCGTAGTTCCTTTTTCGAACAGATCCCAGCATATGATTCCTAGAAATAGGAATAGCTGGTAGTGCTCCACATTAAGTTTCATTAGGTACGAGAAGACAAAATATAGAACTATGAAGGTAAGGAGGGGTTCCAGCAGGGACCAGAGCAGACCAAGAATGGAATTCTTGTATCGGAGCTTCAGCTCGCTCAAAGCTATCTTTTTGACAAGGTGCCGGTAGTTCCAGATTTCAATCATCGGATATCTCCTCTTTGATTTTCTTTATGAATATCTCCTCCCGGAAAAGCTTTGCCCTTTCCTCGCATGCTTTTCTGTACTTTAGAGGATTCTTGGATACTTTTAATATTCCTTTTATTATATCCTTAACATTAGGCTTAACCAACTCGCCGGTAACTCCTGCTTTTACAGTTTCCAGATAACCTCCTTCTTTTACTGCAACTACAGGCTTTCCAGAAGCCATTGCCTCTATTGAAGTCAAACCAAAGTCTTCATCCATGGCGGTAACTATGAGTCCTTTGCAATTCGAGTAGAGTTCTGCTAGTTTCCCGTCATCAACAGGCCCAAGCATTTTAACATTATCAGAAAGGTGAGTGAATCTGCTTTGATATGCCTCTGCATGGTCCCCAGCGCTATAGCCTCCCACTATCAACAGCTTCTCTTTTGGCATTTTTCTGAAAGCTTCTATTTGCAACTCAATTCTCTTCTCAGGGTATAACCTACTTATTGAAAGCCAGAAATCACCACTCTTCTTGAACTTGTACTTGTCAACTGGGACTGGTGGATAAATCACCTTTGCACTAAGTCCATAAACCTTCCTAACTCTTTTCAGAGTGTTTCTGCTGTTGGCTATTATCTTCTGCACATTTTTTACTGAAAGCCTATCGAAATATGAATGGATGCGTGTCCATAGGAGGAATAGTAGTTTCAAAATAGAATTCGGTTGTCTATTCGCCATGACATTTCTCAGATCGTAGAACGCCCTCACGGGGGTGTGACAGTACCACATATTCGGCTTGTGCCTCCATGCTGCATAATGGGCCCAATTGCCACTAAATATGAAGAAGTCATATTTTTTCGAGAAATTACAGAATGCAAAAAGGAGTGAGGCGTGAATCTGCTTTAGGGGCGGTATTTTCAGTGTCCTGCCTAAGCTTATAACATGCACATCCCCAAACCCCATCTTCCTTATTGAATCCTCGTTGGCATCAGTGGTTATGACATCTGCACGCAAAGCTCTGGCCAGAGTGAGGACTGTCTTTTCCCCTCCCCCAATTGCATCTATGTAGTCATGAAATATCGCTATTCTCATCTTAGGCACGGTAAACTTCCTCCAACCTCTTAGCTATGCTGCTCCATTTGTATTCATCAGGTTTAATTTTCACCTTCATCCCAAACAGCTGTTCTATTCCGCCCGCTATAGCTTTATCGGCTAGTTTTACAACTTTTCCATTGACTCCGTCTTTCACAAAGTCTTTAACCGCATTGTCTTCACTGTCAATTGTCAGAATGGGAACTCCGCAGGCATTTGCTTCCAAAGCAACCATGCCGAATCCCTCTCTGCTGGATGGCAAGGCGAACACTTTGCTGGATTTTAGGTATGAAAAAACCTTCTCATGGGCCGGGAGGAAGTTATAGAAATTTATATTGTTTTTTATTTTTAGAGAAGATGCGAGATTGACAAGGTTTGATTTCTCCGGGCCTTCTCCAATTACGCAGCACCTTATTTTCGGATGTTTTGTTTTCAAAAGCGCAATAGCTCTTAGGAGCGCATCAACATTTTTTTCTTTTATCAGCCTCCCTATGAAGATTACATCAAAATTCTTTTCTAGGGGCTTTGCCTTCTTCAATGATTCATAATCCACTCCGTTTGGAATTACTGGTATCTTCTTATCCACTTTCCTCATAATCTTTCTTCTCGTAAATTCAGATACGGAGATTATGTTGCTTGAGAGCGTAAGGGCCAGCCGTTCTACAATTTTTCCGCAAAACCCAAGAGGCCATCCCAGGTATTCGTACCAGTAATCGCCCCATAGCTCGTACCAGGTTACGAACAGCTTAGACCCTTTTATTTTTGATACAATTTTGCATGAGAAAACTGGGAAATAGGGGAAACTCTGGCAGTTTATAACATCGAATCTACCTTCCTTTAGCAAAGCTGGAAGTAACGCTAGGGAGAAATGGATTGGTTTTAGTATAGAACGCCTTCCGCTGGCGGTGTATAGTGGAGCAGGGCTGCATACTCCGTGCAGGTAAACTCCTTCTCTTTCTATAATATCCGGACCCTTCCAGAATTTAATTCCAAAGCAGTGAACCTCATGACAGTGGGAGCTAAGCTCCTTTGAGATTTCGTATATTCCAATCTCCACCCCTCCCTTTGTATATGGATAAACTGCATCGTACACAAACGCTATTCTCATCTGATACCCCTCATTCCTTCTTTGGAAGTGCTAATAGGCTGAGGAAGAATGCAGAGAAAATTGCCTGCACACCTAGAATTATTAGAGTTGACGAGAAGATTGCCCTTCTCACTTCAAAAAGCGGGCCGAAGTTACTGAGCACCCAAGAGTAGATTATGTCAAAACTCAATATTACTCCAAGAAGTATCATAACAACTCCCAGAATAGAGGCTTTCTCTAAATTTAGGTACTTGTAGAGAATCGAGACTAATCTATCTTCTTCCTCTAAGTGGGATACAACTGCATAGGTTTTTGTGAAGAACCCCATTACAAGAACCTGAAAGCCGACTATGGCAAGAAGGCTCGCTATAATCATTGGATGCAGGTCAAGTTTAACGCCAGCTATAGTCACTGGCCCTGGCACCAAAGCCAGGAGGAGGACTAACCCCACTATGAACATGAGGGAGCCGGGTATTATGAAAAGATAGTCCGGTGAGTACAGAAGCATAAACCTCAAATGTCTCCATCCATCGCTGAAAGAGGAGAGGTTTGACCTTGTTTTTCGGGGGTAGTAATGTATGGGAACTTCAGCTATCCTGAGGTGCTTTTTTACAGCCTTCGCAAGCATTTCAGAGGCAAACTCCATGCCCGCAGTCTGAAGGTTCAGCTTATCTAAAGCATCTTTTGTGAGGGCTCGAAATCCACTGTGGGCGTCACTTATATCTGACCTGAAGAAAGTATTCAAGAGGGATGAGAGTACGGGGTTGCCTATGTATCTATGCAACCAGGGCATGGAATTGGGCATTATTTTCCCATTCATGCGGGAGCCGATAACAATATCTGCCTTGTTCTCCCTTAGAATTTTAAGGAATTTGGGGATTTCATAGAAATCATAGGTGTCGTCGGCATCCCCGATAACTATGTACTTACCCTGCGCTACCGCGAAACCGGCCATGTATGCGTTGCCGTATCCTTCAGCCTGAGGTTTTACTACTTTCGCCCCAAGTTCACTTGCTATCTTTGGAGTGTTATCGGTTGATGAGTCTGATACTATTATCTCTCCTCGTATCTTCTCTTTTTTGAAGACTTCTTTGATTTTGCTTATACAGCTGGCAATGCTAACTTCCTCATTCTTGGAAGGCAATATTACCGAAACCTCAATCTTTTCCAAATAATCCCTCACATTTAAGAGATATATTAATACAAAATATTAAATTAGGAGCATATATAGATTAGAGGGGGTGGTGACTTTTGTTCCACCTATGATTGGTGATCTCTTGAAGTCAAAAATCTCTGTGGTAATTCCTGTTATGAATGAGGAGAAGAATGTATCGATTCTCAGCAAGGAGATAAGAGACGTTTTTGAAGAATTACGAGTAGATTATGAGGTTATTTTTGTTGACGACGGGAGCACTGATGGCACGTTTTCAGAGCTCAAAAAGTTGCACAGATTAGATAGGAGGATCAAGGTAATCCGGCTGAGGAGGAGGTTTGGAAAAAGTGCGGCCCTGAGCGCCGGGTTTGATTTTGCAAAAGGCGGGGTTATAATAACGATGGATGGTGATTTGCAGGATGATCCATCGGATATCCCAAAATTCTTATCCAAGCTTGATGAGGGGTATGATGCAGTCTGTGGATGGAGGAAGAACAGATCTGATTCATTCTTCAAAATAGCCTTCTCCAGAATTGCCAATGGGACTAGAATGCTACTGATGGGTGAGATAATCCATGATTCTGTCTGCGGTTTCAAGGCGTATACAAAGGAGGCGTTCGAAGATGTTGACATTGTCGGAGGCATGTACAGGTATACGCCCACTTTTCTCGTCGGCAGAGGGTTTAAAGTGGGAGAGGTGGAGGTAAAAAATAGAAAAAGAATTTATGGAAAAACAAAGTATGGATATGAGAGGCTCTTGCGAGGATTTTTAGACCTGCTATATGTGAAATTCTGGAGCGCTTATCGATATAGACCATTACAGCTTTTTGGTGGAATCGGAATACTCGTACTGATGGTTAGTTTTATCCTTGGTTGCAATCTTCTTGTAGAAAAATTTATTTACGGGCAGCGCATTTCTGATAGACCCGCGTTAAACCTAGTGGTTCTGCTTGTTACGGTTGGGATAGAGTTCATATTTTTTGGATTCATCTCTGAAATTTTGGTCAGATTGTATTTCAAAGAAGAGAAAATTTACCGGATAAAGGATAAGTTTCTCTGAATGTGAATTTATGAAAAGTAGGAAGTATATAGATGACTTATACTCTCGGCTCGAGGATCAAAAAAATGATTTTCGCAATTCAAACTTGACCGAGCTGCTATTAAATTTTTTGAAAGGAAATGAGTTACTTGATATAGGGTGCGGTGTGGGTTATTTTTTGGATAAAGCGAGACAACGCGGGGTTAGAGTGTGGGGGATAGAACCCGACAAAGCTTTAATAAAATTAAGTAAGAGATATTTTGGGGAATTGAACATCACGGAAGGTAGTTGGAAAGCAATTTATAAGTTTCATAGAAAATTTGGAACAATAGTACTCGTAGATGTTCTGGAGCATATTGAAGATGATAAGGCGGTAATGATGGCTGTTAACTCAAAGCTTTGCTCAAACGGTAGAGTGATAGTATTAGTTCCTGCGCACAAATTCATGTATGGCAAAAGGGATTCAAAACTCGGGCATGTCCGCAGATATTCAAAAAATGAATTGGTTTCGAAGCTTGAGGAAAGTTCCTTCAGGATAATCAGAATACGGTATTGGAATGCCATAGGAGTACTTCCGTATATAGTATATGAGAAAATTCTGGGGCGCGAAATTGATAGCAGGATTCGTTTTAAATCCAGCGGTGGAATGATTATGAAGGTTGCCAGGTTTATCCTTGATAAATGGTTTAAATTTGTTGAGAATAACTTCAATTTTGGATTTGGCTTATCTTTGATTGCGGTTGCTGAGAAATTAGGGAGTTGAATAATTTGCAATTCTGGAGTGGCAAGAGACTGTTGCATGGCATTATGTTACATAAAGGGCTTGCAATCACATTGATTTCTTCATTCATACTTTCACTGTTGTTGACATATCCACTCCTTTTCAACATCAGCACGTCTATACCGTTTAACTATAAGTTTCATGGAATTTACAACATGACGAGCAGAGAGTTTTTAGAAAATTTCGACACCGATGCATTATTTAGCTATTCGGTTATGTGGTCTTCTGTAAACAATGGCTTTAATTTTAGTAAGCTGAGCGTTATGGGGCAGGGGTTTAGCATAGATGGCTACAACCAGGAATATGGCTTATGGTGGTTCCCGTTCTCATTGATATTTTTGTTTGCAAAGATATTCGGTAACTACGTTCTGAGTTATAACACAGTGGTTATTCTATCTTTTCTCATATCCGCAGCGGGGGAGTATCTACTGGTTCTAAAGCTTAGCAAAAATGAGAGAATATCGATCATTGCTGGGATTTTGTATGCGATTGCTCCCTTTAGAGTGGTGCAGCTTAGCGTTGGCCATATGGAGGGGATAGTTTCGTCTCTATTGCCATTTGTTTTTTATTTCGTAGAGGAGGCATATTCCAAAATGAATGGCAAATACACGCTAGTTGCGGGAGTTGTTTTATTTCTTGTTTCCTTTTCTGAATGGCATCTTACATATTATTTGATTATATTTGGTTCATTGTTATCATTCGCTAGAGCAGTGGAGTATTTGAGGAAAGACCATATGACGTTTGACAGCGTTAAAAGGGTTTCTATTGTCACAATCCCACTATTGCTCTTAATCTGTGTATCAGTTTTATGGATTTTTCTGAGTAAGGATGCAGTTACCGGCGGTTCAGGAAAACGTGATATTGATGAGATACGCTATTACACTCCTTCAATAAACGATTTCTTTACAAAAATAAATCCAAATAACGAACGCGCAGTTTACCTAGGTTATATCGCTGTGGGCCTTGTTATTCTAGGAGTGCTTTATACATTCTCAAAGAGGAGTTTTCTGGTATATACCATTATATTGGTTGTATCAGTAATTATTGCTTTGGGTGTAGACTTTCCCTTTAGACAAGTTTCCTTATACCAACTATTTTATGATTTTCTACCATACTTCAAAAATTTCAGGCTGCCCGGCAGAGTCATTGCAGTATCGCTAGTGCCTATCTCATTTTTTTGTAGCTATGGTATTGAGGTTATAGAACGTTACTTCAGCTTATCTAATAAAAAAGTCAAATTTGCAATTACACTTGTATTACTATTCGCTCTTATAATCGACTTCAATTTAGCACCTATTGGAGTTGTTAAGCTAGACCTGAACAATTCGGCATATCTAAAAATCGCAGGCACTATTGAAGAATCGAAAGTGATATCATTGCCACTGTTCAATGGAGATGCATATTACAACTCGGTTTATCTTTATTATGCTACAATCCATGGTAAGAATATTATAAACGGCTATGCTCCATGGTCACCGAGTATTTATTCAAATTTGTTAAATAAATTAGAACCATTGAATTGGGGAGAGATTGGGGGAGAGGAGTATGGTATACTCAGGAATTTGAATGTGAGGTACTTGGCGTACCACAAAGAGATGTTCGATACCACCTATGCGCCGCAGAAATCTGATATAGCCAGTGCCAACCTGCTATCATCCCGATATTTAAAATTTCTAAAAGAGGATGGTGGCATTTACATCTTTGAGGTACTGCCCGAACCAACGATTAAAAACATCAATTATGTTGGCGATAACTGTTCTTTTACTACTCCGCAATACACAGAAGGTTGGTTCGGATTGGAAAGATGGGATAACGGAGTGGAGGCACGATGGAGTAAGAAGAACGCAGTTGTTTATTTATGTTCGGCCAATGCAACAAATGGATTAGGAGGAAAGTTTGTTATCATTAACTATACAATAGGTTATGTCCCAGTTTCATTTAATATATCAGTAAACGAAGTTGTTTTTAAGAGACAGGTAGTGGATGAGGCAGGGTGGAAAATTATTTCAATTGACTTAAGTAATCGAAACATGTCTGGTTTATTGAAATTAAGATTCGAGTTGAATAATACATTCTCGCCAAAAAATTTTGGAAGTGGTGATGGCAGAGATCTGGGAATAGCAGTGTCCTCGGTGATCGTTAGTAATTACAACTCTTAGTGATAATTATATTTCTATTGCATATAAAATCTTTGAAGTGGTAGACGTATGAAAATTGATTTTACATTTGCCGTGTTGTTTTTATTATTAGTATTTCTTGCCTATTCGGCATTATTTTTACCACCTAAAAGGTATGGCGATGCTTCAACCTACTATATGATAACTCAGAGCATAATTCACGACTTTGATATCAGATATGAGGAAAGGGACCTTGCACGCGTCCTACAAAATCCATTCGAGGATGTGCCGGCAGGGATGTATTTAATCAAGAATTACGCAGAGAGGAGCTATTACTTTGCGAAGGAATATATGTACTCATTATTGAGTGCTCCGTTTGTAGCATTAGGCGGACCTAATGGGTTCATATTTTTCAATGCACTGATGCTCTGGTTGATGATTTATCTTGCATACAAGTTTCTATCTGAAAGAACGGATAAGAATATTGCACTACTCGTATCATTGTTATTCTTCATTTTCTCTCTGCCCTTCGTATATGTTTACTGGATTCATCCTGACTTGTACTGCATGTTCTTAGTTTTTCTATCGTATTACTTCTGGTTTGGGAGAAAGGAAGAGAAGAAGCGGATAAGATTCTTGGGCATCCATATCAATACGAGGGAATTTTACGAGGTTGTTGCATGCATTTTCATCGGTTTGGCCGCATATGAGAAACTTCCGTGCGTATTCCTATCAGCAGGATTTTTCATTGACAAAATCTTAAATCACGATTTGAGAGGGTTTGTGCGTTCTGCTTTTTTTGTTGCCCTACCGCCCCTCATTCTGTTTGGGGCGTATTATTTGATGACAGGTGAATTCCATAGCCACAGTGGTGATAGATATTATTATGCCCCCAGCACGGGTTATCCGTTCGCGAACTACTGTAACTTTGACAACGAGTGTGGGAACAAGGCATTTTCGTTAGAAAAGAATAGCATAAGCTATGATGGAGGGGTATTTTCACTCCTTGGGTCTATCAAAACGTTTCCGCAGTCTCTTTTCAACTACTTTTTTGGCAGATATGCTGGAATAATGCTTTATAACTTCCCCCTTATACTCTGTCTAATTTCAATGGAAGGAATCAAGAGGAAAAACCTCTTGATACTGGTTTCAGTTATAATTTTCATTTCGTATTATGCTCTTGTGCAGCAAACTAACTATGCGGGTTTGGGTCACGCGGTAGGGAACAGGTATTTCTACGCCTACCCGATTTTCATATTTTTAATAGATAGAGTCAGAACAGATAAGAAGTTCCTCGTTGTTTCCGCAGTAATTCTGATTTTGGGTTTCCCGCTGGCATCCAGCCCAATGACTGTATCGAGTGACCCTGCTTCCAATACTAGAAATTTCCCCTACAAATTTTTCCCGCTTGAGTTGCCAATGATGCCATTTAATATGGGCACCGTTAACCATAATTCAACTTTGTATTATTTTGATGGAGATTTCTATCCGCAACAAAAAGAGGGTTCATGGCTTAGAGGAAAGTCTAGCGGCACAATTTTTGTGGTCTTGGAAGGCAGAAATGAAGTCAATTTCTCAGTACACCTTAATGCTTATCTCTGCGCGGTAAATGCTGAAGTCTCAACCAACAGAGATGAAAAGAAAGTGAATTTGGGTCCTCTTGATGGGGGGGAAGTTGTAGTAAAGTCTTATCCCGTATCCTACATGTATTCCATAGATAGCTCAGTTCATGCGATTAGAATTAGTGCGGATAACGGTTGCCAGCCAAGCGAATATGCCGAGTTATTCCAAAATCCAGACGAGCATATTAGGATACAGCAGAATTTATCCAGCTATGGGGCTGACGCGGATGTAATTGCGAGATATTTGGGTGTTTTTGTTAGATATCCAGTTGTAACAAAGTAGAGAATTTGTGATTTAACTCGAGTTTATCCCTTTGGCTTTGTTCATCGCACTCCTTATGCAAGCAGCCATATTCATGTATTTGAATTCAGCAAACCTGCCGCATGACTCAATTCCTCTACTTTTCAAGAATTTGAACACTTTTGAAGTATTCTTGTTGTAATTCAAATCGTATATTATGTAAGCGTACTCTGACCTTCTGATGTTTTTGTAGCATATCTTTGAAGGTTTGACAATGTTGATTCTCTCCAAATCCTTTATTACAGTACGGATAATCCTCTCATCGCTCTGCTTGAGAACTGCATCAGTTGGAAGGCATGTTATCTCCGCCAGTATTGACGACTTTCCATTAGGAGCAACATACCGCGAGAAGTTGAACGGGAAGCTCAGTCTGTTGAAGTCTCCATCCTCTTCAGCAGGTATATACATCCATGAAATGTTATTCATCTTTGGCTCATCAATTCCAAGCATTACAGTGATTAATGAGTTGTACTTCAGTTTGCTCTTAGCATCTTTAACATTTTTGGGAACATCATCCAAAGAACCTATCAAATCGGGCAGGGGCATGCAGGAAACAAGTTTATCATATCCTCTCTCCTCCCTTCCATCTGAAACAATGAATTTCCCTCCTTCCTTTGAAACCGACTTCACCTCAAAATTGTATGTAATCTTACCTCTGAGCTTCTCCTCAAGAGGCTTCACAAGGGCATTTATTCCTCCGTGAATGGGGTAGTGGAAAATCAGGTTCTGAGAATAACCTTCCGTCTTTATCCCAAGGGAGGATTTTATTATGTCCTCGGCAGGCGGCATGGGTATGCCGCTCGCAAGCCACTCCAGAGACAGCTTTTCAGGTGGGTAATTCCAGATTTTCCTGTTATACGGGATGAGGTACTTCTCTGTTATCCCTTTTCCAAATGTGTAGTACATCCACTCCTGAAAATTGGTTGGCTTCTTCACCTTTCCCTCGCTTCTCGCAACAAGGTTTTGTATGAAGGTGAGCAGGCATTCGTAGTTATCCTGCTTCGGCAAATCAGAAAGACCGTTCTCAAACGGGTATTTTACATACTTTCCCTTGAAAAGAATCTTGGAATTCCTCTTCCGTTTCACCCAGTTCCCGCGGAGGAGCTTTTTGTATAATTCGAACACTTCCTTATCCTTTGTAAAGATAACATGCGAGCCGCCATAGTCAAAAGTGAATCCTTTTTCTGTAAGACTTCTGCACAAACCGCCGCATTCAGAGTTTTTCTCCAGTATCTCAAAGTCCTTTTTTAGATGAAAACCAAGAGTCAGACCGCTCAAACCGCCACCAAGAATGCCGATTTTCATAGGAAAACCTTTCATTTTGTTACTATAAATTATGAATGCCCCCGCCTGGATATCCCGTCAATAACCAGTTGATCAGCGGGATAAAACTAACCCTCACCCCGCCAATCTCTTCAGTCTTGGCTACATCCTTTGTCAGAATTGTTGCGTTTTTCACTCTGAATTCCTCGCTGCATTTGACAACTGCGTCAAGCTCCCTCTTGAGCGTTTTTTCATCTTCCAAGTCGTAAACCACTTGGAGTATCTCACCTACACTCGTTCCATCTTTTACAACGAAATCCACTTCACGACCCTCCTTGTTTTTCCAGTAGCAAATCTCCCTCTGCTCATAATTCCTTTTCATCTCCAGAAAAGCCAGGTTTTCAAAGAGCCTCCCGAATTCAATTTTCCCTGTAGTGCTGTGGACAAAGCCCGTGTCTCCGCAGTAAGCCTTTCTGGGGTATTGGGACCTGTCCTTTATGTTGTAGGCGAATATGGGGATGAAGAAAAACAAGTAGCTAGCCTGGGAGTAGTGCTCTAACCTAAGTATCTTCTCCTTCCCAATTTTGTGGCCGAGAGTTTTCAGGAAGTTCAAGCATTTTGAAGCCGAAAAGTATGGGCTCTGTATAACGTACCTACCAAAAGTTTCAACAACTCTGGCATCCTCCTTTGAGACCTCCGCCACGTCAAGACCGACTATGTCCTTGAAATATGAGTTCAGAATGCGCACCTTGTCTATCTCTTCCCTTGTCAGGACAACTTCTGGGAAGCCGCCATACTTGAGATATTCGGAAAATGCCTTTTCGACAACCCCCTTCCCGGCAGTTGTTTTCTCTATACTAACCCCCTTGAAGTGAAGGAACTCCTTGAAAGATAGCGGGAATAATTCGTAATGGAGAATGCGGCCCCGCAGAGGCTTGCTCGGCCAGATGAGGTTTTTGCAGGAGGAACTCACAATAAGCCGCAACTTACCCTTGAGCAGCTCATGCGTTCTGGCAAGCCACCCCTCCCAGTCCTCCGAACTCGTCACTTCATCCAGGAGCATGAATCCGCTGTCCCCGAACCACTTGATTGCCTCATCGAGAATATGCTCGTTATCCTTAATCCTGCTGTCCTCAAGGTTGATGTAGCAGACCTTTTCGTTTCTAGCGGCAAGCTGCTGCGCCAAGAGCATAAGCAGGCTTGTCTTGCCTGCCCGCCTTATCCCAGTAATGGCAACTATCTTAAATCTGGAATTCTCCACAAGCGGTGTGAAATCGAAGTCTCTTGCAAGCAGCTCTTTCTTTTTGGCGTATGCATTCCACTCCTCAAATACCTCGCTTGCTTCCATGTATTGTTTTGCTATAGAACAATATTTAAATGTTTCTGTTCTGCAATAGAACGATTGTGACATGCTTCGCTGCTAGGGGTGGGGTTTCTCGCTCGCTTCTGCTAATCTGCGCCATATTCAAAACAAACCATGTGGTTTGAAAACAAACCAGAAGGTGTTGGGGAAGAATTATGAAATTTAAGCTGGAGAGCACCCAGTTGACAGAATAAGTCTGCTTCTGCTAATCTGCGTCATGTTCAACTAACCTATTTTAATATTTAGTGTTAATTATACTTAACGCAGATGTATAGACTTACCCCTGCTCCTCCAGCCTCTTTCACCCCTCTCAAGAGCCTCGATTTTCAACCTTATAAATTCTAACCTCTCCGGTTTCCTTAACAAGCTGCAGGTAGGGTATCTCTGACTCGGTATACATGAGGTTGAAGAAAACCCTCTTCTTTGTCTGGGAGGGAATTCTCATGAAAGAGTTGGAGAAGATGAATAGGTAATCTTCGTTGAATTCGACTCCAGAGAGATTTGCCTTGAAATACTGCGTTTTGTAAAGCCCTTCATTGAACAAACCAATCTCCCTGTAATAGACTTTCCTCCCCGCAGAGTACTCATCCCACGCGACACCTGAGGTTGGGTCATAGTAGGTTTTGAACTTGTTGCTGAACCTGGCCGAATAGAGGGGACCTTCCCGAACCGGCTGGACAGCCTGGAGCTCGATTTTCTCATCCAGGAATTTCTCTGTCAGGTATATTTTCGGCAGGACACCTCTGTTCACAATCACGTAGCTCACGTTGTATTTTTCCAGTATTGCCCTTGCCCTCTCCCAGTCATCTGTCCCGAAGAAAATCATTGAGTCGTCAAATCTTCCAGGAGGCTGGTTGTTGACAACTGTCTTCCTCTCAGCAATTGCATTAATCCAGGGAGAGTAGTCCCACCAGTTCATCACTACATCTGTCTGATTTGAGTTCTCCTTGAGCCACTGCAGGGAATTGTACCAGTCACTTGAAACAGAGGAGTAGATTATAACTGGGGGTAGAAGCAACAGAGCAGAAACAAGCATGAGGGGTATGAAAACATCCCTCTTCACTGAAGCGCTTATCACTTCAGAAAGCTTGTTCAGGAAGTATGCAGCAAAGATTGAAACGAAGAAGCCAAAATACTCGAGGAACCTCATGGCAGATGAGGCGAGCAACATCAGTATTACGAAGCAGGTGAGGAAGAAGACTGTCTCCCTCCTGAGCTCTTTCTGGGATGTTACAAAAAGACCCAAGCCGAGCAGGAATGGCAGCAGCTGCATGCCGTAGCTCTGCGATACCTGATAGAGATCCGTGGCTTTCAGTTCAGCCACATACTCAAGGTATACTCCCTTCTCCCTCAAACCTATGTAGGTTAACCCTGCATCCACAATGGAGCTCCTGAAGAATATCAGGAGTGGAAGTGAGCATACCACAATTATTGCAATGAGTATGGGAAATGCCCTTTTGTTGTTCTCAAGCCTCAGCGCCACATAAGAGAGGAATACCGAGAAAAGTACCACGGAGAATACAGGTATAATCTCTGTGCCATACCAGAGCGATGCAATGCCTGCAAAAACAAGTGAGAGTATGAGGAAACCGATTACCATGTCCTTATCCAGCAGTTTCAGGTACGGGTTGAGTAGGGAGGAGAGGAGTATGAAGGCGGATATGGTGAACACCAGCATGGGGAAGCCGAGCCATGTGAGAGCAAATAATCCTATGGAAACTCCTGCAAGCGCATAGTAAATTTTATTTTTGAATAGATTCTCGGGAGGCTGTTCTTCTTTGGCGGGCTCTGGATGCTCCTTTTTCATTGCTTTTACTAGGAAGAAGAATGCAGAGAGAATGAATACGTAATCAAGTGCATCGTGATCGCTGTAACCAAAGTAGGTGGTGGCTTTGAATATGGGTATAAGGGGGAGAAGCAGAGCGGAGAACATTGCAACTCTATCACCGAAAAGCTCTCTTGTGAATAGGAAGAGGAATATGAGAGCAATCATTCCTGCAATTAGAGGGTAGATCTGCGCTACTAGCATCAGGCTCAAACCCGGGATGTGTGCCGGAATTGCAAGCAGGTAATGCAGCAGAGGCGGATAGATTATCATCTCCCCCATGTTTGAAAGCGGGTCGAAAGAAGGCCTGGTGCCCTGCTCTAGTGTGTATTCAGCAATTCGGTAGTGATACCAAGGGTCGAAATGCCTCAGATAAGGCACGAGTGAAGTGGTGAAAACAGCTATGATGATTATGAGAAAGATTGTCGCGAGAAGTTCCTTGTTCACAAATGCCATATGCAACCCCGTAATTATCTATTTTATGCTGAACCTGAGGATGCCGGCTATGCCCGATAAACCTGCAAGCTGCTTTCCAGCCTCGCTCTCTGAGCTGAATATGAGGATTTCCGCCTTCATCCTCTCTGCATCATCAAGAAGCTTCTCAACTTCCTTATCCTTTCTGAGAAGCTCATCAACAATGAGAAGCTTCGCAACTGCCCTGCACTCAAGAGCCTTCCTCACTTCTTCAGCTCCGTAAACTGCAAGCCCAGTATCCTTTGATAGCTCTGCGAGGAAGCTCTGCAGGAGAGAGAACTCCTCCTCAAGCCTCTGCTCAGCTGCAATTTTTGAGAGCACTCCCTTCTTGAGCAGCTCGTATACGCCGCTCTCCTCTGCAGTGCTGGAGGATTCAAAGTGAAGTTTCTTGAGCAGCTCCTCATCTCTGTCAGAGATGAATTTCTTCAAATTCTCCTTTGCGAAGCCAGGACCTGCGACGACAATGTTGTTCACCTTCATCTCCTTGAGGTGCTTCGTCACATCCCCGAAAAACTGGCTCCTCCTCTCATCAAACTTCTCATCCCCTTTAGAAACGTGAATGTTGAACTCCGGACCGAACTCCACCCCGTATTCTCTGACTATTGCGAAAAGAGCCTTCCTGTCATCTATGACTAGCATACCAATCAACGGTTTCCTGGAGCTCTGTTTTGCTTTCTCAATTCTCTGGAGCTGGTAGCTTTTCCACTCTTTTCTTATTTCAACAGGCTTCTGCAACTCGACATCTATTGTGTGGTGCCTGCCAAGCTGGATGTATTCCTCTGGCCCTCCGCCAATTATCTTGCCTGTGACCCTCAGTTTGCTTGCGGACTTGCTGAAATCTATCTTCTCAGCCTGCAGCTCCACATGCACCTTCTTCCTCTCCCCCTCCTCCCCCTCCTCGCCTGATGCTTTGAAGACTCTTGTCGAAGAGGAGGAGACCACATCTCCCACTTCAAGCACTCTCTCCAAGTGCCACAAATCCTCCAGCACCTCGGGTATTAATTTCATCCTGCCCTCCTTCTTGTCAAAGCTCAGAACCTTCATGAGAGGGTTAGGGATAAACAAATATTAAAATGAATAGTTAGAATTCTACTTGATTCATTATGGGAGTTAGAATTGCAATAGTGGACCGGGATAAGTGCATAAAGAAGAAATGCGGCTACCTGTGCCAGAAGGTCTGCCCAGGGGTAAGAATGGGCGATGAGACGGTTACGGTAGATGCTGAAGGTTTTCCGGTTATTTCTGAAACTCTCTGCACGGGCTGCGGGATATGCGTGAAGAAATGCCCTGCCAATGCGATAAAGATAATCAACTTACCCCATGAGGCAGGCAAACTGATTTTCCAGTATGGGGTGAATGCATTCAGGCTGTACAACCTACCTTTGCCGAAAAAGGGGGCAGTTGTCGGATTGATTGGAGCAAACGGAATTGGAAAAAGCACTGCATTGGAGATACTGAGTGGCAGAATAAAGCCGAATCTTGGCAATTATAAAAAAGAAGCAGAGTGGAAGGAGATAATTGAGCAGTTCAAGGGGCAGGAGCTCCAGAACTATTTTGAATCCCTAAGGAAGAAGGGGGTGAAGGTGAGCTACAAACCACAGATGATAGATAGATTGCCTGAAGTTTTCAAGGAAACTGTTTCAAAATTCCTAAAGAGGAATGATGAGAGGAAGAAACTTGATGAGGCAATTGAGGCATTTGAGCTGCGGGAATGTCTGCACAGGAAAATTGAGAACCTCAGCGGAGGTGAGCTTCAAAGAATGGCGATATGCGCAGCTTACCTCAAGGATGCGGATGTGTATTACTTTGATGAGCCGAGCAGCTATCTGGATATAAAGCAGAGGCTGAATGTTGCGAGGAATCTGGAGGGGCTGGCAAAAGAAAAAGCTGTGATGGTTGTTGAGCACGACCTTGCAGTGCTGGATTACCTTAGTGAATATGTGCATGTCTTCTACGGTGTTAGTGGGGCTTACGGAGTAGTCTCAAAGCTGAAAGGAGTTAGGAATGGGATAAACGAATACCTGGCAGGTTACCTCAAAGAGGAGAATGTGAGATTCCGGGAAACTGAGATAAACTTCACTACGGGGAGCGCTGAGAGGAAGGGTGGGGAGCTGCTTTTCGAATATGGAGGAATGGAGAAGAGGTATCGTGGCTTCTCCCTCAAATGCTCCTCTGGTGATGTGAGGAAGGGAGAGGTGATAGGTGCCATAGGTCCCAACGCAATTGGCAAATCCACTTTCGTGAAGCTGCTTGCAGGAGTAGAGCAGCCAGACAAGGGGGAGGTGGAGCACAGGTTCAGAATTGCATACAAGCCACAGTACATAAAATCAGATTTCAATGGCACTGTGGGAGAGATGATTGCTGCAACAGGCAATCTGAACAGGGATGTTTTCGAGAAAGAGGTGAAGGAGAAGCTCAGCCTCCTAGAACTCATGGAGAAAAATGTGAGGAATCTGAGTGGAGGGGAGCTGCAGAGAGTTGCAATAGCAGTATGCATCTCTCAGGAGGCAGACCTGTATCTGCTGGACGAGCCTTCCGCATTTTTGGACGTGGAGCAGAGGCTGATTTTTGCTGACGTGCTTGGCAGGGTGATGGAGGGAAGTGAAAGAAGCGCATTTGTTGTTGACCATGATATAATACTCATAGATTCAATTTCTGACAGGCTCATTGTCTTTCAGGGAAGAGGTGGTGTTGAGGGAGTTGCAAACACACCTGAGGGAAAGCGGGATGGGATGAACAGGTTCCTCAAGGATGTGGATGTCACCCTGAGGAGGGACAAGGATTCCCTGAGGCCGAGGGTTAACAAGCCAGGTTCTGTGATGGACAGGGAGCAGAAACAGGCTGGGGAGTACTATTACCACAGCTGAAGCAGCGGGATGAGGGAGATTACTCCAAGAAGTATGCAGAAATAACCGAAGTTTATCTTTCTTGCAAGCTTGAGGAAAATTGCTATTGATATGAACCCGAAAACAAAGGAGGATAGCAGGGAGACCGAAGCTTCGGCAAGAGTTAGTTTAGGCAAGCCCTCAAGCAGGGAGAATACCACTTCAGCTCCGAAAACGAAGGGGATGCTCATGAGCAATGAAAGCTTCAGAGAATCCTCCTGAGAGAATCCAAGGAAGAGCAGCGAAGCGGTTGTCATTCCGCTTCTAGAAACACCTGGAAGAACTGAGAGGGACTGGGAGAATCCTGCAACCAGAGAATCAACTATGCCCGCGCGGGTATAGCTTCTTCTCTTCCTCTCCTTTGAAATGAGGAATACCACTCCGGTTATTATCAACCCTGCCCCAATTACGCCGATTGCAAACTCTCCGGTTGAGGAGGCGAATGTTTCTCTGAAAAGCAGGAAGAGCGGAACTCCTACTGGAGCAGCAACTAGTGTTGAGAGAAACAGGAAGAGCAGCAGCTTCGGTTCCCTCATCTCAATAATCTTGAGAATCTCTTTTCTGAAATAAACGGTTACTGCTGCAAGTGTTCCGATATGGAGAAACAGACTCAGGGAAAGCGAGTCTGCGGGGGCGATTCCAAATAACCCTATGAGGAGGAGCATTACTTGGCTCTTGCTGCTTATGGGAAGCCATTCTGCAACTCCCTGCACCAAACCGAGCAGTATCAACTGTAAAAAATCCATTCAATCAATTGTGTTTTGAATTCCTTTTATTTAAAGTATATTGCAGTCACTCGAGGAATTTGTCAATAAGCTTCCCGCCAGTCTGGTTTAGAATCAGTCTTATTGAATAATCTGCATCGGGCGAGTTCCACCTCACAATCCACACTGACGAGTATGTGAGGTTTTTCTTTGGTTCAAAGTAGGACTCATAGAAAGCTGCGTCCACCTTAACGTTATCATAGCCGAATTCATTTATGAAGGAGGTTACTTCAGGAACATCGTTGAGTTTGTGGGAAGCTATAACCGCCTCCTCCGGCGTGGTTATGCTGCAGTTTTGTATCCCCTTGCAGCTGAGCACCTCGCACTTGCTGGTTATTGTGTTCTGCTCTCTTGGGACGAAGCCGAATTTGGGGTATTCGTACACTACAATCGACAGGTTGGGGCAGGGAGTGTTCATGCCATATATGACTTTTGCGCTTATCTTCCAGCTCCCATCCTGCGGAGTTACGAGGAAAACGCTCGTATTGGCGCCGGGGTAATTCACCTGCATATGCTCCTTAACAAAATTCACTGCCTTCTCTTCAGTAAGTTGCTCATTCTGCTGAGCACACCCTGAAAGCATGAGGAGGAAAATAGCTATTGCAAAAACCTTTCCTGGTCGCATACGTGGTAATAATCTGCGCCTTAGTATAAAAAGATAACGTCAGCTGGCAGTTGGGTCGGCAACTCTTCCCATGAATAGGATGTTGCCGGTATCCCTCTGCTGTATTATGAATATGAATGGGTGGTCTGCTCTGAATACCTTGGGTTCTCCAGGTGCCATAGTCAGTGTCATGACTACAACGGTTGCTGCAGCTGCTTCTGTACCAGTTTCATTCACATCAATAAATGCCTGGTGTATGACATCGCTTATGTATAGATTTCTCGTGCCATCCATCCCAGAAAAGTCTGCTTCACTTGGGTCAAATGCCTTTTTCATTCCCATACGCTTTAGAGTTTCAGGCATGAAATACTTGGTTTCAAACTTAAATCTAGGTAGATAGACGCCATCCAGCTTTGTTTCTTTCAGCATGCTCCTCCATTCGTATAACTTGTCTGCAGTGAGCGATTGTTCAATGTCCTGCAGATTGTCTCCTTTTGGAAGGAGTATGAGCATGGATGTTTCATTACCCTGGTAAGGCAGCTCTAGAATTTGAGCTTTCTCTGTCTCTGCATAATTGAAACGGATAGGGACTATCTCTCCGTCTGACGCCTTCACCCCGCTGCCATATAGTGACATCATCTTAACTTTGATTGCATTTCCAGCGCTTACTCTGAAATCCTGGTCAGTGGTTTCGTTTAAAAATGGTATAAACCACTTTGCTTTGAAGTAGACTGCATTTGTAAGAACCAAGCGCGTCAGTGAGTTGAGAACCCCTGGAGGGATAATATCCTTGATTTTATGGTTTGTCTGCTCCTCCACCCATTTATTTATTGTAATGCGGGAGTTTTCGGCATCTCCCACAAAATCAAGATTCGTCACATTCCCGCCGTAATATGTCTGTATCAAATTGAAGTAACTGCCCAGAAACTTGTAATCCTTCTGCGCCCATAATGCATTTGCAGTGCTGAGGTTGTATTTTTTGTCCTTCTTGTTTATCTCATTGTAGATTGCCGCAAAACCCACCCTTCTCGCATTGTCATCCTGCGGGAAATGAAAAACAGCTTGCATCTCCTCAGCTGTTTTGCCTCTTGCACCTTCATAGGTCATTGCCAATGCTGTTGAGATGCTGTAGGGGGAGAAGAATATATTGCCATCCTGAGATTTGTATTGTGAATAGAGTTCAAAGGCGAACTGGTTGTTAGCATTCACAACACTCGTAGAATTTCTAGGAGTTGTGTTGCAAAGAATAGAAGGCATTAAGCATTTTGGAGTACTGTAATAACATGTTGGATTGCACGTATCTGCTTCTTGTATATACCCTTGCGGGCATATGCAGTTAGAGCAGGGGGCAAAAGTACAATTTGGATCGACTCGTCCAACAGATGAGCCGTCAGGGCACAGCCTTGCCTCTTCTGTGCAGGCTTTAGGTTGATTTGTCTGCGCACATCCTGCTAACAAAAATAAGGCGGCAGACAACAAAATCAAGAGAGTTCTTGTTTTCATGTTTATGGTATCGTAAAAAGGACTTAAAAACGTTACCAATTTGTTTGGTAGCCCCAAAATTAAATTTGCCTTATAAGAAGGGTCACTAGGCAAGCTTGTATTTCCTGAGTCTTGCAACTGCTTCTTTCCAGCTTGGTATGTTTGTCTGAGCTCCATATGCTTCCACTATGAAAGAAGCCAGTGAGGATGCAATCTTGAGGCACATCTCCAGACTTTCTCCTCTCAGGAAAGCTGAGAGAAAGGCTGCTCGAAATGAATCGCCCGCCCCTGTTGGGTCGACAAACTTTGCCCTCACTGCAGGCACCTCAAAATGCTCATCCCTGGTTGTCAAAGAGCTCCCTCGACTACCTTTTGTGATTATCACACACTCAACAGGAAATAAAAACAGCTCTTCCTTCTTTTTCATTCTCAGAAGTTTGAGGATTCTGCTCATCTCAAACTCGTTGCAAGAGAGGAACCTTGTGTTCCTTAAAATTCTCTCTATGTCGCTCTTTCTATAGGCAACTATATCGTAGCCTGGGTCGAAGGAAACTCCAGGGTATTTCTGGGCAAACCTTATGTTGAATTCGGGATTGCCGTTTGCAAGATGGATTATGTCATTTTTTCCAACTCTCAGCTTAGGTATGGGTGCCTTGCGAAACAACTCTGCAACTCCCCAATAGAAGAATGAAATCTGCCTGCCCTTTGAATCATTGAACATGAATGCCCTTGAGGTTCTCCCACCTTTCACAATCTTCGTATGAGTCATGTCGACTCTGTTGAGCTTCAGGTGCCTCTCATAGGAAGAGCCTCGGAAATCCTCCCCAACGAACGATACGAGCGATGCCCTCTGCCCGAGTTTGGAGCATACGACAGCAACATTGCCCGCAGCCCCTCCGAAGAACTCATCATATCTCCGTATGTAACTTGTTGAGTTAGGCTTGGGAAAGTGCTCCAGAAAGAAGATGTTGTCATAGACGACCTGCCCGACTGAGTAAATCATTTCACCACCTCAAACTCCAGTGTTTCACCCTTGTTGTTATACACGCCAATGCTGCTCTCATTAAATGGGTATGCTACTATTATGTGCACTCCTCCTGTCCTAGAGAAGGATAGTCTGTCCCCGGCTGATGGTCTTGCATTTGGGCGCGGGTGGGAGTGAACGCTTCCAGCATATTTTATTGAGTAGGGGACCATGTAATGATCAATGGAGGAGAAACTCATCCCGTAGGTTGATCGGGGCAGGAGGAGCACCTCGCTTATCTCATTTTTCTTATTCTCTCTGAGAAGCCCTATGAACTCCCGTGGATACATGTTCCTCGCTAGGTTCAGCATAAAATCCAGTGCCGCTCTCTTTATCTTTATCATTTTAATCCTCAAGTAGTATTAAAAATCGGCCATATAAAAAGTTAATAGTGGTGATATGAGCATCCTCATTAGAAATGTAGATGCGCTTGCTCAGAATAAAGGCAGAGATGTTCTAAGGGGCGTGGATATCTTCATTGATGGAAGGAGAATAAAGAAGATTGGTAGGAACCTGAAGGAGAAAGCAGAATTTAAAGTAAATGGAAAAGGGAAGCTTGCTGTTCCTGGCCTGATAAATACCCATACGCATGTTGCAATGACTTTATTTAGAGGTTATGCTGATGATGCTGTCTTTTGGGAGGCGTGGCCGAAGAAGGTGTGGCCAGGGGAAGCAAAGCTAAAAGCGGATGATGTCTACTGGGGCTCTTTGCTCGGATGCTTGGAGATGATTAAAAGCGGAACGACTTGTTTTGCTGATATGTACTTCTTTATGGATGAAACCGCGAGAGCAGTTAAAGAGTCCGGGATGAGGGCTAATCTATCGCATGGTATGATTGATTCTGGAGATGCCAAAAAAAGAGAAAAAGAACTTGGGGTTGGAGAGAGATTTGTGAGAGATTACAATAATACTGCTTATGGAAAAATCCAGTGTTCTTTTGGACCTCATGCTCCTTATACCTGTTCGAAGGAGCTGCTAAAAAAGACCGCCGAGCTAGCAGAGAAATACGATGCTCTAGTGCAGATTCATGTATCAGAAACAAGGAAGGAAGTTTTTGACTCCATCAAGCAGTTTGGAAAGAGACCTGTTGAGTATTTAGATTCAATTAATTTTTTGAGCGAAAGAATAATTGCTGCTCATTGCGTTTGGCTTACCGAAAGGGAGACTAAAATTTTAGGGGAGAAGGGAGTTAAAGTATCGTATAATCCAGTGAGCAACATGAAGCTTGCCTCGGGAGGAGTGGCGCCAATCCCGCAGATGCTGAAGAATAATGTATGCGTGACATTTGGAACTGACGGTGCTGTCTCAAACAATTCTCTCAATATGCTTGAGACGATGAAGGTTGGGGCGTTGCTGCAGAAAGCGCATCTCTGGGATGCTAGAATTCTAGATGCGCAGGAGGCTTTGGATTTCGCAACACGTAATGGCGCGAGAGCACTTCGTATAGATGCAGGGAGCATAGAGGAAAGGAAGCTGGCTGATGTGTTTCTTGTGGAACTGAAAGCCTCAAACCTGCTGCCTATAAACAACGTTCTCTCAAACCTCATCTATTCCTCAAACCCATCCAACGTATCTGATGTCATAATAGACGGGAAGCTCGTTATGGAGGACAGAAAAATTCTGACTGTTGATGAGGAGAAAGTTTTTGATGGAGCCCAGAAGGCTGCTGAGAGACTTACCGGCGGATAGAGCATTTCTGAACAGCCTTCATATTCTTTATTTCAAATACACCCCTCACCCCATCCCATTTCTTTTCAGCTTTCAATACTTTCAAGCCTCTATTGAATAGTGGGGCGTTGAGAACAAACGTTTCCATTTCCCCTCCTTCTCCGACAATTGAGATGCCATATTTTTTATTTAGTTTGAGCAGTTCATCAATGCATTTTTCGTTTATTCTCCTTCCAAGCCAACTCTCATCCAATCCTTCCGCGGAAACAGACGTAATTATTGCCTTAAGGCTCGCATCAACCATGTCCCTCAAGAGCTGCTCTCCATCCTTGTGCCAGAGCGGTGAGAAACTCCGCAGCCCAAGCTCCTCACAAATCACATCCACCTTCTCCTTCTGGTATTCACTCGCAATTGCCCCAGTAACAACACCGTCAATTTCAATGTTCTTTACTAGGGATTTCAAATCATCTAATTCAGAAAGCTTCTCACCAGAGCTCCTCTGCATTACGAGCGGTATCTGCATGGCTTCAGCCTGCAGCGGAACCCATTCTACATTTGGGCGGTGGAACATGTAGGAAGAATCAGATTCAGGGAGTAGGGTGAGCAGGGCTTTCACATCCCATCCAAAGGATTTGGCAACCCAGAGGGCAAACATGCTGTCCTTCCCCCCGCTGAAAAGAACTGCAACTTTCATCGAACAACCTACAGCTTTAGTACCTTAATCATCCTGTTAATCAGAAGTGAGGATTTGTTTTGCCTGGGGTTGAAGCTCTTCCTTATTCTCACAACTTTTGCTTTTATCCCCATCTCTTTTAGTTTCTTCTTAAGAATCCTCTCATCTTGTTTTTGGTCGTAACCCAGAGCTATAACCGAGGGTCTTATTTTCTTTATAATATCGTATTTGTTTACCTTCCCTCCCAGTATGGCAGAATCTACGAATTTTAGGGACTCAACTAGTCTCCTCCTTGACTCCTCATCAAGCACAGGCTCCCTCTTCTTAAACTTCCTTATTGTGGAGTCCCTTGCAACAACAACTATGAGCCTGTCGCCAAGCTTCTTTGCGTTCTTCAGATAGGTGTAATGGCCCATGTGGAGTATATCAAAACAACCAAAAGCGAGAACCTTTTTCATATGCTCACCTATGGATAAACTCTATTTATAGTTCTGGGGAATGGAACTGCATCGCGAATGTGGTCCAGGTTTAGAACCCATTTGAGCAATCTCTCAATACCTAAGCCAAAGCCTGAATGCGGCACAGAACCATATTTCCTCAAATCAATATACCACTGGTAGCTCCTGACATCCAGCTTCTCCTCCTTTACTCTTTTCATCAGCTCATCATACTCCCATATCCTCTCTGAGCCCCCTATGAGTTCCCCATGCCCATCAGGGGCCTGCATATCAGCATTCAGCACAGTCCTTGGGTTCTCTGGGTTGATTCTCATGTAGAAAGCCCTCCCTTCTTTGGGATAGTTGCAGATGAATATAGGCTTTTCCAAGCCAGCTGTGAGAATCTCCTCATCCTCAGCCCCGAAGTCATCTCCCCATTTCTTCTTCACTCCTTTCTTCACGAGGAAATCAATTGCATCATCATAGCTCATCCTTTTGAAAGGTGGGGAAACTTTTGCAAGCCTCTCAGGTTTCACTTTGAAGAATTCCAGCAAATCTGCATGGTTTTTGGCAAGCTTCTGGCACGCATAGGAAACAAGCTCTTCCTGCAGCTTCATGTTGTCGTCATTGCTGTAGAATGCCTCCTCGGCCTCCAGATGCCAGTACTCCGCAAGGTGCTTGACAGTCCTGCTCTTCTCCGCTCTGAAGGATGGGGCAAGAACGAATATCTTTTCAAGAGCGGTTATGAATACCTCGTTATATAGCTGCGCGCTCTGCGTGAGGTATGCTTTTTCATTAAAATACTTGAACTCAAACAGGGTTGAGCCTCCCTCACAGCCTGCCTGTGTTATGATTGGGGGCGCAACCTCCCAGAAACCCTGAGAGAAGAAGTATTCCCTGAGGTAGTTCACAAGGTACTGCCTCATTTTCATTATGTTTGTGAGCCTCTGCGAGCGCAGCCACAGGTGTCTTAAGTCAAGCAGCAGCTCTGTGCTCTGGTGCTCGGTAATTGGGAATGGCTCTGAGAAGCTTATTACTGACAAATTCTTTGCCTCAAGCTCATATCCTCCTGGTGCTCTTTTATCCTCCTTTACAATTCCTTTTGCAGTGACTGCCGATTCTACGAGAGCTTTGTCGGCATCTTTGTATGCTTTTTCGGAAACATTCTCCTTCTTGATTGCAATCTGGATTATGCCGGTTGAATCCCGGAGAACGATGAACTGCACTCCTCCGCTTGACCTCTTCCTGTGAATCCATCCTCTGACAGAAACTTCCTTGCCAGTATATTTGTTTGAAAAAATTCGTCCTGTCTGAGTGAATTCAGTCATTTGTACCACCTTGAGTTTTATAATAAAATGACTGCACCTTCCCGTATATTATTGTAGAATTTCCAGTTTCCATATTTGTGTAGTTTATAAAAATATTCAAGCATGCCGAATTCCCAGGTGAGGTATCAACTGGTATAGAGCCATCTTCGTTAGTGCAGTAAACTCTATTACCGGTATTAGGTCCTGTTATGTTATAATAGTGGTCGGAGTCAGTCAGAACTACCGGCCCATTTAGTGGCTCTATTGTAGTGGGTGGAGCAGTACCCCAAAAATCGGACCGGATGCATTTCACACCATCTACTCTTATTATTTCATTTTTGTAGAAAGCCCATTTCGATAATAACAGCTCAAGTTCCGAAGTCCCTGAATGCAGTATAACCACTTTAGCACATATTGGGCCTTCGCCGAATAAGCATATCTTTAAGGCCTGGGGGCAGAAAGGACTAAGCAAGTAACCGAGTATAAGCGTAGGGATAACAACTAAAAATAAGCTTAAGAGTATTTCCTCTTTCGAACGATACGATTTACATAATGCGGGAATTGCTAGGGAGATGGCGATTATGATCAAGACTATGAAACTTACTATGCTGTAGGGCGGGATAATTGGTGGTTTTTTGCAGCGCTCTGGACAATAATCCGGCATGATGAAAATTGCAACAACGAGTATACCAAGAAGTAGGAATCTTGCAATATAAAGAATGTGGGCATATCTTTCATCCATTAAACCACCACTTCTTTTACAAACTCAACTGCCTCCTCAAGCTTTTCAGCCTTTCCAGCACCACTTACAAAATACTCCTTCCCTCCCCATTTGCCCTCTATGATGCTAAATGCTTTATCTGCAATTGATTTTAAATCCACCTTCATTTCTGGGTTCTTCGCTATGAGGAGGAAGCCTCTTTCCCCTCTATTTCCAAATATAACTAACGCATTCTCCTCTTTTATTAATTCCCCCGCCTTCTCCATGAGTTTCTTGCTGTCCATGCCAGAAAAAACTTTTGAATATATTTTTATACCTCTTTTCTCAGTGAACTCAATTCTGTTGAGCAACTCTTCGTTTAACTCCTTAAGCTGCTCGGATAGTTTGAGATTCTCTGTCTTGAGCTTCTCTGCAGTTTTCTCAAGCAATTCTGGGTGAGTTTGCAGAATGGAGGAAGTATTCGTGCATACTCTCTTCATATCAAGCAGGAAGTCTCTTGCCTTCTCACCAAACTCGAACTCCAGAGTGTACTCATTTCCTTGATGTGTTATGCGAGTCAGCGTGAGGAGGCCTATCTCTCTAGTATTTAACACGTGAATGCCTGAACAGGCGGATTTGTCAAACCCATCAATATCAACAACCCTGACTTCATTTCCTTTGATTCTGCCAAGCTTAACCCTGAAATCGCCCCTCTCAGCTTCCTCCTTTTTAACCCAGCGGATTAGCACCTGTCTTCCTTCCTGAATAATCTTATTTGCAAGCTTCTCAGCTTCGGCAATCCTTGCGGAATCCAATGGTTCTGGACTTCTTATGAAAAGGGCATGCCTTCCAACGTCAATATTATCCTTAATTACATAGAGGTCTCTGAAGAACCTTGAGAGGCACTGGAAGAACATATGCTGTGCTGTATGAGCTCTCATAAGCTCATATCTTCTATCCCAGTCAATCTTGCAGTGAACCTCCTCTCCCTGCTCAATTGTTCCTTCAAGCGAGCATACGTGGATTATCTCATTCCCCTCCATCCTTGTCTCAACAACCTTTGCTGAGCCTTTTTTCCCGGTGATGGTTCCTGTATCAAAGCTCTGTCCCCCACCTCCTGGGAAGAATGCAGTCCTCTCAAGCGCAATGAGTGCATGGGAATTGGAATAAGAAATTGAGGTGACTCTTGAGCTGAAGGTCCTTAGGTAAGGTTCCTCATAATACAGTTCCATTTCTCTCCCTTCTCAGATCAGGCTATTGATGAAGAATTCCCTTCTTGAGAGGTAGGAGTTCACAACTTCATTGAAGCTCTCCTTCAGAATATCCTCATCAACAAGCACGTAACCCTTCTTTATTACCTTTGAGATGTGGGATGGGATGGCATAGCTGGTTGGGTTCTTCATTATTTTCTTAACAAGCTCCAGCGCATTGGTTATCTTCCTGCGCTCCACTGCAACAATCTTATCACCCTCAACAGCAGGACCTTCAACAGCATTCCTGTGCTTTCTTATGAAGCTTCCCACATCCTTCTCATAAACGATGGCGGGACCTATGGCTTTTTTAACTGCAGGAAGCTGGTGAGTATAGAACTCGAGCAGGATGACGCACCTCCTTTTCTCATCACTCCAGAAATCACACCCGAAAAGCTTGAACTCGCAAAGCTCAAGGTGCTTCACTATGTTGCTCGCCGCCTTCCTGAGCTGCGGCCAGAGTATGTCAGGGACAACCTTGGGAGCTGGAAATACCAATGCAACAAACTTGGTGCCCCTGCTTCCCATCTTTTTAGAAAGCTCTTTCCTCGAGAATTCCCTCTCATCCGCAAAGAAGAATTTCCTGCTTGGCTTTTTCAGGAATGCCCTTGATGCGAGTATGAATTTTGAGAGTGAGATTGCTGAGACTGCTGCCGCAACGTTCCTGTTCCTGTCAACAGGGTCTACAACAACCAAAGGTGCAGTGAATTTCCCCCTCATCCCCTTCTCGGTATAATATTCTTCTATGTCAATTGCTGGATTATGCCAGATTGATGAATGCTTCAGGAGCTCAAGAAGGGAACCATAGTGAACAATGAGAAGCTCGCAGAGGTAACCGGAGAATCCCTCGATTTTCAGTTCTGCCCCATAGACACCAAGCCTCTTGAGGAACTGCTTCAACAGCCTCACCTCATCGCAGCCCCTCTCATCAAGCTTTGATAGTATGTATTTTGTGTGAAGGGGGGAGCGGTCGACTGAGGATGCCCTCTCGCGTATGTCAGTTATTCTGAAGGATGGGACAAGCTCAACATCGCATCCCTCCACCTCTGCTTTGAGGTAGGGGTGTTCGGCATAGCCAATCCGCCAGGGGTAGGGGAAAACTGCCTTCTTAGCATATGCAAGCCCCTTGCTCACAAGCTCCTCCTTGCGGGTTCCTTTGGGGAAGAGCAGGAATATGTCTACATCCCTGTCATTCCTCAAATCAGTGTTCTTTGCTATTGAGCCAACTACCTCAAGCTCTACGTTCTTTGGGATGACTCTCCTCAGCCTTGATTTTATCCCTTCCGCAATCTGGAATTCCCATTCCCGCTCCTCAGGAGTTGGCTTTATTCTCTCAAGAACCTCTCTCAGAAGCTTCTCCATGATAGTATTTCGGATGGTGTTTTAAAATATGTTATAGGGTCTAGTGATGAATGCAGCTTGAAATCATCTTAATTTTAATGCTTTTCTACGAAATAATCTCATGGGAGGTGTAGGGAAGCTTGCCTCGAGCAAGCCCGTAGAGACAGTCTTCTATTCAATTGTTATCATATTCTTCCTGCTGCTGGTATTCGCACCAACTCTCTACATCGCATTGAGAGGCTGCCCTGATTCCAACGCAGTGTGCTTCCCTTCAATATACATAACAAAAGAAATGTCTGATGCACTCTTTAACTCTTTCTCCATAGCATTCATTGCGGTAGTGCTTGACATAATATTTGGGATTCCCATTGCGTGGGTCATAGTAAGGTATAAGACAAAACTTAAGGTTTATTTGAACTTCCTTGTGGACATGCCTCTCATAATGCCTACAGCTGCATTGGGTTTCTCAGTCGCCCTGTTCTGGGGCGGGGAGGGAATTGGGTTGCTCAGCAAGGGCTTCTGGATGATACTTGCTGTGCACGTGGCTTTCACCTACCCCTATATTGTGAGGACGCTTTCTGCTGCAATTGAAGAGGTGGATATAACCTATGAGATGGCATCGAGGACTCTTGGTGCAAGTCCACTGACTGCTTTCAGGACAATTACACTCCCCCTCTTCCAGTCTGGCTTGCTCATTGCAGCCCTGCTGGCATTCACGAGAAGCTTGAGTGAGACTGGCGCAACAATGATGGCTGTTGGCACTGGGCAGTTCTTCGCAGCAACGGCACCAGTCCAGACATTGTTGTACAGAGATAGCAATAATCTGCCAGCTGCCGTATCACTCAGCATCATACTCATAGCAGTATCTACTATCCTCTTAGCGTTGGTGAGGTATTTATCAAACAGGTTTGGTATCCCCATAGTCAAAGTTTATCCATCCTTCGAAACAAACATGAATAACCTAAAGCTGGAGAAGAACATACTTGCCTTTGTATTCTTCATCATTATCATATTGCTTCCAGCCTTCTACCTACTTAAATTCGTCTCTTATGTGCCGGAAGATTTTGGCAGCATCATGAACTCAATTGGGATATCTTTCCTTATAGCTTTTGCGGCCACAGTAGTTAACCTCATCTTTGGAGTTGGAATGGCCCTTTTGATAGGCAGAAACAAATATGGGGTTGGGCCGATTTTTGAATTCCTCACGGATGCAGTTATGGTGATGCCTACAGTTGCCCTGGGGCTCTCCCTGGGCATGTTCTGGCAGTTATTCCAGATGAATGAGCTGCTTGTATTATCAATGGTGCACATAAGCTTCTCCTATCCGTACATAGTGAAGCCTGTGGCAGCCTCCATAAGGGATTTAGATAAGAATCTTGAGGATGCAGCGAGAGTGCTCGGCGCCACACCATTTGTAGTTTTCAGAACGATAACACTCCCGCTTATAATGCCCAGTATATTGGCAGGTGCAATAATGGCGTTTATGAGAAGTCTGAGTGAGACAGGTGCAACATTGGCGGTTTCAAACACATTTAAAACAATACCTGTGCTAATAGTAGAGTTTGTTAAGGCAAGCAAATACGGCGATGCGGCATTTGCGTCTGCCCTGCTGCTTGGTGTTTCATTCATCGCAGCATATCTCTTGAGAAGGAAGTGAGTCGATGCCTAACGTGAAAGTAGTGAACGTTTCGAAATTCTTCGGCAAAATAAAGGCAGTCGAGAACATAACCCTGGAGATACGTGACGGGGAGTATGTAGTGTTGCTCGGGCCGAGCGGATGCGGCAAGACAACACTGCTGAAGATTATCGCTGGTATATGGGAGCCCACTGCTGGAAAGGTTTACATCGATGGAAAAGATATCACGGATCTTCCTCCAGAGGACAGGAACATTGGTTTCGTCTTCCAGAACTATGCACTATTCCCCCACTTGAATGTTTTTGATAATACAATTTATGGACCTGTGGTAAGGGGGAAGGATTCTGAGGAGAGCAGGAGGAATGCAAAGGAGATGCTGCACCTTGTGAGGCTGGCAGCAAGGCACGATGCCTTCCCTGCGGAGCTCTCCGGTGGAATGCAGCAGAGGTTGGCTGTTGCAAGAGCTTTGACGACTGGCTCAAGTCTGCTGTTTCTGGATGAGCCTCTTTCTGCTCTTGATGCTAAGATAGGTGCAGAGCTGAGGAGTGAGATGAGGAAGATGATAAAGGATTTGAAGCTCACTGCTATACATGTCACTCACGATCAGGAGGAGGCAATGGAAGTTGCGGATAAAATTGTTGTGATGAGGAGAGGAAAAGTGGAGCAGGTGGGCTCTCCTGAGGAGATTTACAGGAATCCTGCAAACCTCTTCGTGGCGCACTTCCTTGGTGATGCAAACTTCATAGAGGCAGCAGCTGTAGATTGTGGTGCATGCTGTAAATTGAAGATGCTAAATTGGGAGATGAATATCCCAAAGGTTAAGTCAGGTGCATATGTTGCTGTTGTGAGGCCTGAGAAGGTGGAAGTAGGGGATGGCGGGGCTGAGGGAGTTGTGAAGAACTTCAGGTTTCTTGGGGGATTATCCTATGTTGAGGTGGGAATTGGGGATGAATCAGTTATATCAAGGTTCCCCAGCGGAAGAGAATATGAATTGGGCGAGAGGGTCAGAGTGTGCTTCAAGCCCGAGGATGTTAAACTGTTTAAGTATCCCGATGAGGGACTGAAGGAGGCGTTGAGAGTTGACTAGCATATCTGAATGGTTTGGTGAGAGAAGGGAGGAGAAAGTACTGGAAATGTTCAAGAGAGAGTTTGAACTTGGCGCAAAATCAATAGATGAGCTAATGGATATGGTGGAGAAAGGAGGGCGGAAGTTTGACAGAATAAAGATGATAGAGAAGGAAGCGGATGATGTCAGGAGAGGGATTATGGAGCAGCTCGCCAAAGGAGAATTGGCAAGTCAGGACAAGGAGGATCTTATGCGTCTAGCAAAGGAGGCAGATTCAATAAATGACTGGATGTATACTGCAAGCAAGAATCTCTCCGCCATAGGGAAGCTGAGAGACTCGGAGAAGAAACTCCTTGAAGAGATGTGCGAGAACTGCAAGGATGCAATAAACAAGCTTGATGAGTGTATGGACAAGATAACTTCAGGGGACAAGGAGAAGGCGATGGAACTGGCTCACAATGTTGAGAGAGTGGAGGAGGCTGTGGACGACCAGTACTACAATTCCAAGAAAGTTTTGCTGAAGGAGAACAGACCAGGAGCAGAGGCGATTATAATGTACGCTCTATTCCAGTCTGTTGAGAATATAGCAGATGCTTGCGAGAACACAGCGGACCAGATAAGGCTGATACTGGTGAAGTTCTGGTGAATAGGTAATGCGGGAGGAGCAACTCAAGGATGATGCTGGAGTATGACCAAATCCAGCAACTTGGGGGGGGAACCAGTCTTAGATGAGCAAGAGCCGACCTGAAATTGTCGCTTTTTTTCTCCTTCATTCTCCCTTCTCTCAAATGCTTTTCAGTACATAGATTTAAATATATTTAGATATATTGAAGTATACGTGATGTATATGGACGTATCTACAATCAGGCTACGCAGGAAAACGAAGTCCTACCTTGACCGGTACCGGGAGTACCGCAACGAGAGCTACGACGAGGTGGTGATGAAGCTAGTGAGCATTGCGGAAACTGCCAAGAAGGAGCCAGAGCTCTCAAAAGAGACAGTGGAGAGGATAGAAGCAGCAAGAAAAAGGATAAAGGCTGGCGACTTTGTGACCGATGAGGAGGCAAGGAAGAGGCTGGGCATGTGAGCTATGAGTTGATATTTGACAGAAAGGCCCTCGAATTCCTGGAAAGCCTGCCAAAGGAAATGCGCCAGAGAATTTTCGAGAAGGCGAGTGCTACTGAGGAGAACCCAATGCACTTTTTCGAGCGGCTGGGAGGACGGCGAGACTACAAGTTGCGAGTAGGCGACTATAAGGTAATCGCAGACATAAACCACCACTTGAAAAGGATAGAAGTAACCCTCATTGATCACAGGAAGAGAGTCTACAAGAGGCTGCCGAAAGAAAAGTAGGATTCTAGGATAATGCTAGATGCGGGGGGAGGGATTCGAACCCACGTAGCACCTAAGTGCACAGGATCTTAAGTTTGGCAGGTATATACCTCCTGCCCTTTAGACCAGGCTCAGGCACCCCCGCGTGTAGAATATTTTAGAAAGAGAGAATTAAAACTCTACCCATACATAGGGCCGATTTCCTCAACTTTCTTGTAGTTGCTGTGCGCATCCCTTGCCTTGTACATCATTTCCTTCATCCTTCCCTCTATGTTCACCGATTCTGCTATGAGCTCAGTGGTGCTGATTTTTATATTTACAAACTTCTTCAGCGCCTCTATTACGAGCGCAGCAGCCTTGGGGTCTAAGAACTCGGGCTTGGAATCTGCGAGAAGAGAAATCGCAGGGAAGTTCCTCGAGCAGCAGTCTGCGAGCAGCACTCCGCTCACTCCAGTCGTGGCTCCTTCAGTTATAGTTTTGACTCCGTTTGCTTCAAGCTCCTCCACAAGCTTGGGAGTGCTGGCTATCCCGAAAACAACATCTTCCTGACCCTTCACTGCTATTCCTCCAAGCGATATTATCTCTCTGACCTCTTTCTCTATACACCATTCGAGTATTTTTTCGGACAGGTCATGTATGCTCTGGAGGGGTATTATGAATTCCGAGAACAATACGAGCAGGTTATTCTTCTGCGACTTGTATATTCTGGCAGGATGGAGAGGCATCTTGTTATGCACGGCTGCTATAGGGGGGAACTTTTCCGAGGTTATGTAGCCCAGCATATTCATCTTGAGCTTCTCAACAAGGTAGCTTGCCGCAATTGTTCCAACTAGTCCTACACCTGGAAAGCCTTCAACGAGTACTGGCCTCTTCAAGTCGAACTCTGCAGTTTCAACAATTTTGACTGGCATAATGAATTAATGGTCATGTTTTAAATATATACCTTCCTTGACAGTCTGCTACCAAGCTTTATGGTTCTTCTCCTAGCCTCACCCACCCTCATCTCAATAATGTATTTTGCAGGTTTCTTTGGGGTTATCTTAAATGTGAATGGCCTGATGTTTTCTTTTATATCAACCACAACTCCTTTGGAATTAAGAAAAACTGCATCGAATGGAAAGAAAACAAAAAAGGAATGAATGGAGTTGAGCTCACTCGACTCGGCTGGCAGAATGAAGAGAAGTGGTCTCTCAATTTTCCTTCTGAACATTAGACCTCGGGCTCTCTTGAGGGTAGTATCTGCAAGCTCGAAATCTTTTGGGAAGCTCACCTTCCAAACCTCCTTTTTCTCCTTTGGTAATCGTCCAGCGCATCCTTCAAATCCTGCTCCGAGAAATCAGGCCACAGCTTGGGGCAGAAGTAGAGCTCGCTGTAGGTTGTTTTCCATGGCATGAAGCCAGAGAGCCTCTGTTCTCCAGAGGTGCGTATTATTAAATCAGGGTCGGGCAGTTCTCCAGTGCTCAGGTATTTTGGGAAGTTCTCCTCAGTTACTGATGTAAGCTTCCCTTTCCTGCAATCTTCAAGTAGGAAGTTGCAGGCGTCTATTATCTCCTGCTTTCCGCCATATGCGAGCAGTATGTTCGCATAGTAGTCACTGTAGCCCTCGGTCTCCTTCTCGAATTTCTCAATCTTCTCCCTGACCTTTGCTGGAAGCAGTTCCCGTCTACCGAAAACTCGAACTCTTATCTTGTATTTGTGAACTTCCTCCCTCTTAACCTCCTCTATTTTCTGCTCAAAAAGCCTCATGAGAAGCTGGACCTCATCTTTATCTCTATCAAAATTTTCCATTGAGAAACCCCAAAAAGTCACCATGCGTATGTTGAGATTCCTGCACCACTTCAGCACATCTCTGAGCTTGTCTATCCCTAGTCTATGCCCCTCTATGAGAGGAAGCCCATGCTGCTTTGCCCACCTCCTGTTACCATCAGGGATTATTGCGAGATGTTTGGGAACGTCCTCCATGAAATAGGTATCTGCAATAACTAATTTATATTATCGCCCGTGACATACTGTTGCTTGTGCCGATTTTGTCTGATATGCGAGTTTATTAGAAGTTCGGTTGCAAAAAGCTTATTCTCTTTGGGAGGGATTATTTTTGATGTTTCTTATGCAGAATATACTTGTATAATCCTTTGTTTCTGGTGGGTACGCATCAATTAGATCATAGGGGGTGACGGACTTGATCTTGCCCTCTTGCTCACTTACTTCAAATAATTTGAAATCCCTTTCGATGAGTAAACGCAGATATCCTTCGGGCTCCGTGCCTGCTTTTTTAAGTCCATGGGGCCAAAATTCAGTTAGAAGTTTTATGTTTTTATTTTTCTTTAGTAAAGCAGACATCCCCAGTATCACCCCGCCTTCAGCACCTTGGGTGTCTATCTTGATGAAATCAATTTTTCCGTCATATTTTTTGAAATAGTCATCCAACCGCACGACCTCCACTTCGATAGACGGACTGCCGTCATGCGAATCGTATATTCTATTATCTGCGTCGTTATACGCAGATAGAAACAGTCTTATCCTTCCGGTTTTATCTGAGACTGCCTTTTTTACCAGTACCACGTTTTTATAACCATTTATTTTTACATTTTTTTCAAGCAACGCAAAGCTATCCAAGTTGGGTTCAAAAGCAAATACTTTCCCTTCTTCGCCTACGAGTCTTGCAAAAATTAGGGTGTAGTATCCTATGTGAGCGCCTACATCCAAAACGACATCTCCTCTTTTAATTTCTTTTTTTACAAGTTCGGTTTCAGCCGGTTCGTATACCCCGCCATTTAGAAGCCAGAGACTATCTTTTGAGTCTAGAAACATTTTATGCCCCTGAACTTCGACAGGATTGGATGTTAGGCGAGCGATCAGGGGATTGGTTATGATTTGGTTGACGAGGAGCGCATCGTGGACGAATCTGGAAAGGTAGATCCTGCCGATCCCACGTTTTTGTGTGGGTCTAGCAATTTTTTTGTATTCCGAAAATAGAAACAACAGTATCTTTCTGTATGCTGACAAAAGTAATAATAGTATTTTCTGCATTTCAATCCGTTTATTTATGAAAGTTATCTGTTAAAAACTCTTACGGAATATTATCGGCTTTGGGAGCAGACAGGTAGTTTTTCCGCAATACAACTGTACGGATAATTTATTATTCTACTGCTCTAAATGTAACGTGAAGATGCGCAACATCGTAATATTTCTTATCTTGATTCTATTGAACACATTGCTGGCGTTATCCCAGCCGCTATCACTTTTTGTTGACGAGGGGCAGTATCTTCTGACCAGCAAAAAAATGCTGGAGGGATGGGTACCGTATAGGGATATTGCCGAAAGCAAGCCTCTTGGAATGCATCTCTCACTTATCCCTGCGGTGCTATTGTGTGGAACTGATTTTGTAAAGCTGAGATTATACGCGGCATTTATTGTAAGCCTGACGGCATTTTTTATTTTTTTAATAGGGGAGAGGATAAAGAACGTTCGAGTTGGTCTATTGGGGGCGGTGATATTTGCCTGCATAGAAGCCTTTCCAAACTTCTATGGTTATAACCTGTTGACTGAACCGATTGCAAATCTCGTCATAGCTGCGCTTTTCTATCTCCTCGTTAAGGGAGAGCTTGACTCCAAGAGGGCTCTGCTAATTGGAATCCTTACTGCAGCTGCATGCTCAGTAAAACAGACATCAGTATTTGTCTTCATACCTCTTGCATTTGTCTTTCTTTATTGCAATGGGAACAGAAAAAGAATTCTGCTGTCCTTCTTAGTTGGGGGGTGCATAGTTGCCATACCAATTCTGCTTTACCTTGCCCTAAATTCTGCACTTGGTGATGCAGCTTACTGGACTTGCTTGTACTTGATTAAATTGGGGGGCTCTACTGTGGAGTACAAAATAGAAACGTTCGGTGTTCTTTTATTTCTATTTTCTCCGTTTGCATTCCCTGCTTTACTCAGCAGTATAAACCCAAAAAAGGATACGAAAATCATCTGGCTGTGGTTGGTAGGTTCTCTTGTTCTGATTCAGGTTGGCTATGCATGGTTACATAACTACCTCTTTGCTGCTCCGCCACTGTCAATTTTGGCTGCTTTGGGGATTGATAGGTTATTTGAGATGATGCGCACCCGTAATGCGCTTGGGTATGCAGCTAGGGGGGCGTTAATCATCTTGTATATTATTATCTCACTTATGATTTTTCTTGAGATGAGCTGGATTAGCAATATTAGAGCAAGCGGCAGCACATCTTCTTTCTATCCCTCCTGGGAGGATCAGAGAAGGATAAGCGAGTTTATATCGTCCAATACAAATAGTGGGGATGGCATTTTTGTATTTAGGAGCAATCCAGAGATATACTACCTTTCTGATAGAAAACCAGTGACCAGAATGACATTCTTCTTTGGCGGCCATATGCCAGCTATGAGCGAGAGGGAAATGGACGAATTTGTATTCCAGCCTCTGGAGAAACATAAGCCTGAATACTTTGTGTTTAATGCTGCGGATTTCGAGTTTTACAGAGAAGAAAAAAATGCACTTGCAGTTAAGAGATACCTTGATGAGAAGTATGAATATGTTATGGGGTCGGGACCTCTTCAGGTATACAGAATAAAAAGCTAGCGGGATTTCTCGCAGGCAAGAATCATCACGCAACCGAGTATTGCTCTTGCTCTTCTTTTCACCTTAAATCCATTTCTCTTTAATAGCTCCGCTAGCTTATCCTCATTATAATCGCGGAGATGCTTCCCACTCCATCTTTTCCCCAATGTTTGAGTCCAAACACCCCATATGAATCTCCAGAGGAATATGCTGGAATCAGGAGTGCTTATTACTAAAGTTCCTCGTGGTTTCAACAACCTTCTCGCTTCAGATAAGAGCGCTACCTCATCTTCGACATGGTCTAGCACCTCAAGGGTTGATACAACATCGAATGAAGAGCCGGACAGTTTAACCCTAGTGGTATCCCCTTTAATCAGCCTTGCTTTTTTCAGGATTCTTCGGGCATAGTGTATATTACGCTCTGAGAGGTCAATGCCAACAAGCTTCATTGTTGGAAAGCGTTTCTCAAGCAGTGCAAGAAAATGCCCCTCGCCGCACCCCATATCCAAGAGAGAGTGCGCCTCCTTAGGAATCATGCTAAGGGAAACCGAAAGCCTATCCCTGAGAGCCCATTCGGAGAGGGGGTTCGAGAGAGCACCCTGTTCCACAGCGGTCTGTCTCATTGGTACCAACCCAACCTCAGACGCAAGACAGTTAGTATATATTTGAACTGCTCAGCAACACCAAGCTTTGAGCTGCCCCCCTTTCTGTCATAGAAAGTTATGGGAATCTCCTTTATTTTGAGGTGCGCTCTCTCAGCTCTGAAAACGGCTTCCATCAGAATTGAGTACCCTGTTGAAGTGAGCCCCTGGAATTCTATCGCATTGAGAGCATCTTTTTTATATGCTCTGAAGCCAGTTGTGAGGTCATTTGCATGCAGTCCCAGAACAAGTTTCGCAACTTTGTTCGCACTCCTGCTCATGAATTTTCTATAAATGCTCCATCTCTCAATCTCTCCACCTTCAACATAGCGAGAGCCTAGCACTATATCATTACCTCTGCTAAGCTCCTCAACCATCTGCGGTATCATCTTGGGGTTATGGGAGAGATCTGCGTCCATTGTTATGATGATGCTACCACTGCTGCTTTCAATTCCTTTCTTGTATGCGCTGCCTATACCTATCTTTGATTTTCTGCTTATGAGTTTCGTATTTGTTTTTCTTGCAACCTCTCTGACAGCTTTGGCTGTCCCATCAGGGGAATTGTCATCAACAACAATTATCTCATAGGGGAATTTTCCTTTCAGAACAGCACTTATTTTACAAAGCAATTTTTTGATATTCTCTCTCTCGTTATATGCTGGAATGACTACACTCACCATGTTTTTCATACTAATCATCCTATACGATTTCGCTATAGAGAATTCTGCTGAATGCCTTCATCAGAAATTCCTGAAGAGGCATTTCTGAACCTGCAGAGTCAATCATTGCAGCAGGACTGTCCATATCACCATGCTTCACAAGAAACTTCTCGGCTCCAGCTTTTTTTGCGATGCTGAAATATCTATCAATCTGCGTATCGCTCATAGAGTTGTACATCTCTCTTACTCTCCTATGCAGCATGAGGTCTCTCCCAAATTTCTCCCTCCACTCCCTCTCATACTGTGAGGAGTTTCCATCCTCTATCATGGTGGGAGCGAGAGCTCCTGCAATTCTTGCGCAGTTCCCTCCAAAGATAATTCCTCCTCCAGTGGTTGCTTTAACCTGTCCAGCCGCATCACCAACAAGCAGTACTTTTGATTTCGCAGTAATCTTCCTTTGTGAGAGAGGGATTACGGCACTCAACATATTTTTCTGCTTTGAATCTTTAAGAATCTTTGAAATGATCTTATGTTTTTTGGTGAAGTTGTCAAAGTAGTGCTTAACTGAGAATTCATATTTTTTTCTCACGTCCCTAAAGACTCCAAGCCCAACTCTAGCTTCGGATTCATTGAGGGGGATAGACCACCCAAAGAACCCAGGAAAAAGTACATTCGAGAGGAATACCTCTACCACCTCACTCTCTTCTATGTGAGCGTTCTGGAAGTCGGCTTGGTAGCAGAATGCAAATTCATTAATTTTGGGAAAACCAAACCACACTGCAACCTGCGAGAGTGCGCCATCTGCACCTATAATGAGATTTGATTTCAAATCTGTTTTTCTCGCTCTTCTCCCAAGAAGTATTTTTACACCTTGCTCCTCTGCCTCATCGGCGCATATTCTATCGAATTTCCACCTATCAATCACAAATGCCTTGATGTTGGGTGATACTACGCGCATCTCATTTAGCGATGGCGAGTAGATTTTTGCACCGCGTATTTCATTCAGAATCGTTTTTCTGTAATCTATCCCAAGCCCATCCAAACCCTTCTTTGAAAGAAGACCGGAACATTTTAGTTGGGAGCCAATTCTCTCATGCTCTTCGAATACAGTGACTTTGAGGTTTCTTTTAGCAGCCTCCCGCGCCGCAATGCAGCCTGCAGGGCCGGCGCCTATAACCTGAATATCATACATGTGAGCATCCCGCATTATTTCGGTTTTTTAAATCTTTATGTTATAATACTAGAAGAGTTAAAAAGTGATGATGTGAGTGGAGAGGTAGAATTCCTTATAACTGCAGTTCCAGTATTCTTTTCAATTTTCATACCTGGTTTTCTCCTAGCTCTGGCTTTGCTCAAGAAAACTAAAATGCACCTTGCGGAGATTGCGGTATTCGGTTTCATACTGGGTTTGACATTTCCCCCCCTGCTGCTATTTGTATACTCATTTTTTGGTATTCCTTACACCCCTCAGCTTGCGATTATCAACATTATCCTTGTGACAGTTGTCGGCTTCCTGCTCTGCATGAATGAGGGGGCTCTGAGTATCGAACTGTCATTCAATTATAGGAGAGATGCAGTGTGGGTGCTGCTGCTTTTTATAATGCTGTTTGCATTCTGGGTTAGGATACAGAGCTTAACCCCCATATTCTATGAGTTTGACCCCTATTACTACGACCAGATGACTCAGTTCATACTCACAAGTGGGTCGGTTCCCCAGAATGACAGCCTTGCCTGGTTCCCACACCAGGATTCGCACAGAAACCAGCCATTAACAAACTACCTAGAGGCGCAGTGGTACACAATTCACGGATACATCATAAACAATCAGCAGTTTGACAAGTATCTGCTCTCTACAATCGCGGGGGCTTATCCGCCGGTTGTTGCCGCATTAGCATGCTTTTTGATTTTCATGGTGATTGCTGAGGAATACGGCAGGAAATACGGGCTTATAAGTGCAAGTTTGATTGCCGTTATGCCGATGATTATAGAGAAATTTGCTGCAGGTGAGAGCGAGCAGCAGCCTTGGGGTCTTTTCACCGCATTTTTCTTCTATGCTGCCTATGTGCTCATGATTTCAAGGAAAGATAGGAGATTCGCAATTCTCGCAGGGATAGCAACAATAGCTACCACACTGGGGTCAAAGCAGGACTTATTGGTTTACCTGGTTATGGCGGGCTACATTGGCATACAATCTCTGGTGAATTACCTGAAAAACAAATCCAACAGAGAGTTAGTTGAGCTGAATGCCATAGTGCTAGGCTTCTCCATGGTTGCTTATTTTCTGATTTCAGTATACATGTGGTGGGAGATACCGAGCGACATCCTGAGTTGCAGCTCTGCTCTTGTATTTGCTTTTGGTCTAGAGATAATCAGCCAGAGAGCAAAAAACCAGGAGGAGAGGATAAACTACCTGCTGGGATACGTAGCACTGGGCGTAGTCCTCCTCCTCATAACATTTATTCCATCTTTCCCACTGCAGCTCGGGCCCAGGATTTGGAGTTATGTCGTGAGTGCTGCCGCCATGGCGAAACCCAGCGCTGCACTTTACATGACTGTAGCAGAAGAAGCACCTACGGCGCAGCAGTTTGCAAGTTCGCTTGGATTCTTGGGCGGCAGCTCGGAAGTGCTTTACGCAATATTACTGCTTTCATTTCTGGCGATAGTGTATTCAACATACCGCGGATCTAACTTGGGCATTTTATTCGCCATGATGATTTTCCCAGTGGGCTATGTCGGCATGAATATGAGCAAGTACATGCTTCACGTCTCATTCATGGTTGCTGTTGCGGTCACAGTAATTTTCGGTGAACTGGATAGGGTGCTGGGAGACTTCTTTAAAAATGCATTTGGAAACTGGGGGGCCTGGAGTGTTTTTGCAATTGCATTGATTGTGCTAGCTTCGGAGTGCTTCATATATCCCGCCACATCCCTCAGCTCCGGCGGGCCGTTTATAGATGTAGTGGGGGGGACGCTTGACCCTAAGTACCAGCTTATTGATGTAAACACTTCAATAGAGCAGGGGAGGAACTGCCAGCTTCTTGCGAATGACAACAAATTCATCGCGTACTACCTTTTCTGCAGCAGGATACCGAAGTACTGGCGGGACCCCATGGACTGGATAGAGAACAATGTGGGTGAAAATGAGAGAGTCATCTCGTGGTGGGATTACGGACACTGGATAAACTACTGGGGGGAGAAGAAGTGCCTAACAAGAAACGACCATGCATATGCGGATATGGACTTGGAGGTTGCGGATAAGTTCGTATCCAATACTCCAGAGGCATTGAAAGAATACATGAAATCACACAATGCGGTGTATGCGCTATTCGACCAGGACTTGATAGGCAAGTGGGGCGCATTGAATTTCCTCTCCTGTGTTTACAATAATGAGACCAATATGAGTTTTGCATTTAAGGAGGGCCAAAGGCTGGGAGGGATGTACCAGCTTGGCACATCACAGTGCGAGAGAGAGCATAATTTCGAGAGGATTCTGATACCCGTGGAGCCCACTATAAGGGACTACTGCCAGACTTCTAACCAGACAATACCATTGGTGAGGGCCTACAGCACATTCCAGCAATACACATATTGTGTGAGATTACAGGAAACAGCAGGGGGGCGGAGCATCTTGGGGATATTCTATGGAGATAACACGAGCAGGTTGAACAGAGGGATACCTGTATACGCTGGACAACAGAGTGATGGTACGAGGGTGTATGACGTTTATACGATGTTCTACACCAATGAAGTATGGCCTGATGGGGGAAACGGGTGGGATGACAGGAAGGGAAAGATGTACGATTCGACTTTCTATATGGGTTTCATCTTAGGAGAACTCCCAGGCTTTGAGCAGACCTACCCTGCAGGTAATAAGTCGGGGCCTGTGAGGATATTCAAGATCGTGGGGTAGTCTTCATCCACTCAATATAGCGTTTTATTCCTTCTTTCAAATCAACCTTTTTCTTCCAGCCCAGCCTCTCAATCTTCCTGCTGCTGAGCAGCATCTTAACCACATCACCTGTCCAGCCTCTCTTGCCCCCGCTGTAGTGGAATTTGGGCTTCAATCCGAGGATGGAGCACATTGTCCTCGCTATTTCATTTACGTTTGTCATCTCTTCGCTACCGACATTGAAGTAGTCATAAATCTTCTTCTGCTTTCTGGAGGCGAGTATTATCGCATCTATGCAGTCTGATATGTAGAGGTAGGACTTGTTCTGCCTTCCATTCCCGAGTATTTCAAGCTTCTGCGGGTTTGCTTGGAGCTTCTTGTAGAAATCGTACATCACCCCATGTGTTGAGGGTGGACCGAATATGTTTGCGAGCCTCAGAACCACTCCTTTTATGCCATAGGTATAGGCGTATGATGAGATGTAGGCCTCATCTGCAACCTTTGAGGCTGCATAGTTGCTTATTGGCACCAGAGGGTTATCCTCCGGTGTTGGAAGGATATTTGTCTCTCCGTAGACTGTGGAGCTGGAAGTGAAAACAACCTTCTTGACGTCGTTCTTCCTCGCGGCCTCAAGCATATTGAAGGTGCCAATAGCGTTGATATCGAAACTGCTCTCGGGCTTAGCGGCGCTGTCCTTGACGCTGGGGTCTGCCGCGAGGTGGTATACCTCTTCAACACCATTCATTGCGGAAGCAATTGACTCCTTATCGCGGATATCCCCCTTTATGAACCTGAGTCTGCCTCCCCTTTCACTTAGGTTCTCCATGCGCCCTGCTGAGAGGTTGTCAAAAACAACAACTTCTCTGCCAGAAGAGAGGAAATAGCGTGAGAGGTTACTCCCTATGAAGCCGGCACCACCAGTTATTAGGATCATAATTCTCTTTGGGTGGAAGTATTTAATTTACTTTCTCCATAATAATTTTATGAGAATCTCAATAGTTGGCGCAGGGTATGTAGGACTTGTTGCAGCAGTATGTTTTGCCAACAGGGGTTTTAGAGTTCTCATATCTACAAACGACCCCAAGAAAATAAGTATGATAAACGAAGCGAAAGCTCCCTTTTTTGAGCCGGAGCTGGATGAATTGCTGAGGAAGGCGGTAAAAAGAGGTACGTTGAGGGCAACCAAAACAAGAACTGAGGCAATTCTTAACTCTGATGTCACATTCGTATGCGTTGGGACTCCAAGCAGTAAGGACGGGTCTATTGATCTGAGCTTCATCTACTCTGCAGCTGAGGAGGTTGGGAGGAGCCTGAGGAAGAAAGGCTATCATATTGTGGTGCTCAGGAGCACAGTTGTTCCCGGCACTACGGATGAAGTTAGGAATATTATTGAGAGGCTTTCAGGGAAGAAAGCCGGCAAGGGTTTCGGGATATGCATGTGCCCCGAATTCCTAAGGCAGGGGCAGGCAGTCTATGATACATTCAACCCTGATAGGGTAGTGATTGGGGAACATGACAAGAAAGCAGGGAATGTTTTGGAGAAGCTTTTCAGGAAGTTTTACGGGAGGAAAAAAGTCCCAATTCTGAGGATGAACACTGTTTCAGCTGAGATGGTGAAGTATGTGAGCAACTCCATACTGGCAACAAAGGTTTCTTTCATAAATGAGATTGCAAATACCTGCGAGAAGCTGAAGGATGTTGATGTATACGAAGTTGCAAGGGGGGTGGGGCTTGACAGGAGGGTTGGACCGCTTTTCCTTGAGGCTGGACCAGGATTTGGTGGAAGCTGCTTTCCCAAAGATGTCAACGCTATACTGAGCTTCTCAAAAGAGCTTGGATATGAGCCAAAAATACTCGAGACAGTTCTTAAGGTCAATGAGGAGCAGGCTCTTCACGTGGTGGATTTGGCAAGGAGAAGTCTCGGGGGGCTGGGTGGCAAAAGAATCGCAGTTCTAGGGCTTTCATTCAAACCGAATACCGATGACATGAGGGAAGCTCCTTCAGTGAGAATTATAAAGAAACTATTGGCAGAAGGAGCTTCAGTAGTTGCCTATGACCCTGTTGCAGTGAATAATGCCAAAAAGATACTTAAGGATACAATAGGATATGCAGGTTCTACGGCCGACTGCCTTGCTGGGGCGGACTGCTGCATAGTTGTGACAGAATGGGATGAATTCAAGAGAGTAAAGCTGGGAGTGCTTAAAAGAATGAAGGGGAGAAGCATTGTTGATGCAAGAAGAATTTGGAATCCTAAAATTATTCAGAAAGCAGGATTTGAATATCTGGGGATTGGATTGGGAGGGATGAAGTCCGATTCCTCACAAACAATATGAAGGAGGTAGCCATGCATGATTTCAAAAATTAAAACTGCAATTGGAATCATACTAGAGGTAAAGAACTTGGATGCCTATTTTGCGGATTATTTTGGTCTTATCAAAAATAAGTATACAGTATATGTCTTGAGGAATGGTTTAAGGTATAAGATACGTGTTGGGACTGCGGACAGGCCGATTATGAATGAAGTGTTAATTCGTAATGAATATATACCGAAAGGTTTTGAGATAGGTGAAGACGATATAGTTGTTGATATAGGTGCACACATAGGCTTTTTCTCACTAATGGCTGCGAAATATGCAAAAAATGGACGGGTTTACTCTTTTGAACCTATGCCTGAAAGCTTTGCTCTTCTTAAACATAATATTAAAATTAATGGGTTAAAGAATGTAACGGCAATTAGGAAAGCAGTATCCAACAAAAAGGAAAGAAGGAAGTTGTTTATAGATACCACTTGCACAGGTGCACACAGTCTTTATGTGAAAACAAAAAAGGCGGTTGAAGTTGAAACAACCGCATTCAACGATTTTGTTAAAGAATACAGGATAAAACATATTAATTTCCTGAAGATGGATTGCGAGGGTGCGGAATATGATATATTCCTCAGCTGCTCAGATAGGATATTTGCGATGATTGATAAGATAGGTATGGAGTACCACGATCTAGGAGGATTGCGCAATCTCTCCTCATTGAAAAAATTGCTAGAAAGCAAGGGGTTCGAAGTAAGTCTCAACGAAAAAACCAAAAATAATCATCATGGGAGATTATATGCACGAAGAGGGGAATAGGATGGTGTGCGATGGTAGATTATTGATGTAGTTTAGTGGGCGGGGAGAATGATAAGAAATAAGGAAATACTCATAACTGGTGGGGCGGGTTATATAGGCTCACACGTAGTTGATGCGCTTAGTGAGAGGAACAACGTAACAGTTCTTGACAACCTCAGCACTGGTAGGATTGAGAACATAAAGCACAATTTGAAGAGAAAAGGATTCAGGTTCATAAAGGGGGATGTTGGGGAGATTGCAACTGTAAAGAGAGCTGCCAAGGAATGTGATATAATAATACATGAGGCTGCAGTTGTTGGAGTGAAGCATTATGTAAAAAACCCTCTCAAAGTTCTCCTAGTGAATTCTCGCGGAATGGAGAACGTTCTTGAGGTTGCTAGGAAGATAGATGCTAAAGTTTTATTCGCCTCAACAAGCGAGGTGTATGGAAAGAGTGAGAGCCTGCCACTAAAAGAGAATGGGGATAGATTGCTTGGCTCCACAACGATAGACAGGTGGTGTTACAGCACAAGCAAAGCATTTGATGAGCATTTGTGCCTTGCCTATTATAAGAGGTATTCTCTACCGATAGTCATACTGCGCTACTTCAACTCCTTCGGTCCAAGGGAGGATGGGAGCGAGTATAGCGCTGTCATACCTATCTTTATAAACAGAGTTTTCAGAAACAAACCCCCCCAAGTGCATGGAGATGGCAAGCAGACAAGATGCTTTACCTACATAAGCGATACGGTTGAGGGAACACTGCTAGCTTTGGAAAAAAGAGGGGCTGTTGGTGAGGTAGTGAACCTAGGAACTGATGTGGAGACAACTATAATCGAACTTGCAGAGAAGATAATTAGGATGTGCGGTAAGGAGATGAAACCTGAGCTCGTCTCGTATGAGAGCTTCTACGGGAAGAGCTATGAGGATATAAGAAGAAGGGTTCCGGATATAAGCAAGGCCAAGAAGCTGCTTGGATGGCAGCCAAAGGTGAGTTTGGAGGATGGGCTGAGGATGACCATTGCGTGGTATAAGAGGGTGATGCGTTGAAAGCACTAATACTCGCAGCTGGAAAAGGAGTGAGGCTGAGACCTCTTACATATGGAATTCCTAAGCCCCTGCTTCCAGTGGGAGGCAAGCCCGTTATTGATTTTGTTATAGACAATCTCATCACATGTAAAGAGATAGACAGTGTATACGTCGGAGTATCCCACATGCAGAACACCATAAGCAGCTATCTTGTGCATACACCAAGGAAAGGTGTAAAGATAGAGACTGTTAGCACGCTCTGTTGGGAAACTGCGGGGGATATCAGAGCGATAGCTGTTGAGAAAGAGATAAAGGGATCGGTTGTTGTTGCTTACGGGGATAATGTGACAAAAATGAATATTGATAGACTTGTGAAATTCCATAGGAAAATGGGCAGGATGGCAACGATTGCACTTTTCAAAGTTCCGTGGAATGAGGTGGGCAGGTTCGGAGTTGCAAAACTGGATGGACACCGCATAACTGAGTTCGTTGAGAAACCCGAGAAGGGCAAGGCACCTTCAAACCTAGCAAATGCGGGGTATTATGTGCTTGAGCCAGAAGTGATAGACCACATACATTATGGCAAGATTAAGATGGAGAGTACTATATTTCCCCAGCTGGCGCAGGAAGGAGAGTTGGCTGGATTGGTTTACAACCTGAGGTATTGGTTGGATATAGGGACGATTGAGGCATACAGGAAGGCGAACAGGATGATGGAGGGGATACTGCCACCAAATGAGTGAAGGATGTACACAATGTGTGCGACGCGGGGAGTTGAGGATGGTTAAGGTTTCAGTAATAATTCCTGCTAGAAATGAAGAGGAATACATCGCGGCTTGCTTGGATTCTCTTATGAAGCAAACAAAAAAGCCATTTGAGATAGTCGTTGTAACCAACAATTCAACTGACAAAACAAAGGAGATAGTTGATGGGTATAAAGGGAAGGGAGTTAAGCAGATTATCTTCAATGGGAAGTCTTCTGCTGCTATAGCAAGGAACAGGGGTGCCAGAGTTGCGAAAGGGGATGTATTTTTCTTCTTGGATGCAGATGTTTTCTGCGCTCCGACGCTAATCGGGGATATAGAAAGAGTTTTTTCAAATCCGGGGGTGGAGCATGCGGTAGCCCCAACAGTGGCGAATGTTAATTCGTTTATTCAGAGATGCAATGAGGCTAAAGTAAGTTATTTGCGAAGAAGACGGGAGGCAGAAAAGATTGTGAGCAGGTCAGTCAACATAATAAGGAGGAACCTGTTCGAGAAGATAGGTGGGTACCCCGAAGACGTATTTTATTTTGAGGACAGAGCCCTGTGGGAGGAGGTCAAAGGTTATAGACAGGGCGATATGAAATCAACTACATACTACAATGACCCTGGGACGTTGGATGAGTTTATAAGGCAAGCAAAATACATGGGGAAGGGGCTCTCAACATATGGCTTGGGTAAGCTGCTCAAGGATAACCCTTCACTCAGAATTGCAGTTTACTCCTTTTCCTTTATTTCTGCCTTACTGGCACTAATCCTGCTGCTCTCACCAAACAGAACAGTAATTCTCGGCTATGCTGCCCTTATAATGGCGGTAGCATTAATTTCCTATGGTTTGATTCGCGCAATGGTGTATTCAGTGTATTCAAAAATGCCCCTCGAGAGTTTCACATGGGTATTTGTCTTAGCGCCAATACGCCTTTTTTTCATGGGAAGTGAGTACCTCGAAAATAAGCTAAAGAGTCAGCAGTGAGCTAGTTCGGAGTAGACCCTAATTAGTTTTTTACCAATCTTACCTTTGTTGAAAACCTCGCGGATTGCTTTCTTTCCAGCTTCCACCTGCTCTTTCTGAATTTTTTTATTTTCTAGGACTTCTATGATTTTTTCAGACAGTTGGCTGGAGTCTCCCGGCTGGACAATAAGTTCATAGCCAAAATTTTTGAGCAGGGGTGCAACGCCGAATGCGTCGGTTATCAGCACCGGACAGCCGCATGAAACGGCTTCTAAAGCTACGAGGCTGAATGGTTCAATCCTGCTTGGGATGACGCACAGCTCGTGTGTGTTGTAAGCTCTGACAAGCTTCTCAGTTGATATGCGACCGCCTTTCGTCCCCTTGCCGTATTCATCTAAAGTCAAATCCGGCATTTTTTCTTTTGCTTTCTTGAATGCTTCCTGAAGCACATCATAACCTTTGTAATACTTCCTTCCCCCACTCCAAACATTGCCAATGAACAGGATTGAGGCAGGTTTTCTCCTTAGCTTTGAATCCTTGAACACTGTCTCGTCAACCCAGTTGGGAAGAAACTCTGAGTTTGCAAAAAGCCTGTCTAGATTGGATTTTTCCTGCGGACGCGTATAGAGAACTTTAGAGAGATGAATTGTAAAAAACAAAAACGGGTAACGAAGTATGTAATTGACTAGACGCCCGCCTGCGTGGTACTGCGAGACCAGCGGCACTCCATTTATCTTAGACCAGACTGCCAGTACATCGTATTCCAATGCGTAGTAGGATAGGATGTGAACCACATCGGGCTTGTCGTCCTTTAGAACTTTCAAAAGTTGGAGTGAAATCTGCTTGCCGGGACCAAAGCCGAAAGTTATTGGAACACGAACGACATCGTGCCCGTAGGCATGCTTAAAATGCTTAATCTCCTTCTTATGGGAGAAGTAGTAAACAGTTGCTTCATGACCGAATTCTTGGATTAATTGTGCGTATTTATGCTCGTATCCGTCATGCTTTGAATACTCTCCAGTTGTCATTATCCCGTTCTCCTCTTGCGTATGCGGTAGTATTAAAGCGATTTTCATGCGTTCACGTTCCTTGCTTTTCAACACTTTGGACTTTAACATCCGGGTATGGGCTTATGTTTACCATGCTTAGCGCAATATCGTTTCTCATGCTTTCATCCTAAGTTTCTTTAAAATTTCGATATCCTCATTGCTGACTCCGCCAAGCACGGCTAGCAGTATGAAGTAGAGCAATGCAGACAGAAGGATGAGTGCGTATAAGTGCAAGGTGGAATATTCTATGAACAAGGCCATCACGAGTGATGCGATGGTGCTCCTGATGATGAAATTCGTATCAATGGCTCTCAGTAATCTCGGCATGAGGTGGATATGGGTTATAGTCAGAATTAGGTAGGAGAGAAGCAATGCAATGCTCGCACCGATGAATCCTAAGGGAGGTATGAGGAGGAGGTTTAACACTACATTGGAAAGCGCAGCTATGACTGTTGCAATGAATATGTTTTTTTGTTTGTCTATTGAGGTTAGCAGACCTTCGAGAATTATAATGTAAAAGTAAAGAATGTCGCACCACACCATTACCACTAGAACAGGGGCGGAGGGGAGGAACTCGGCTCCGTATACCGCAGTTATTATCCTACCGGAGAGGAGCGTTGTGCCAAATGCCATGGGGATGGACAGCGCAAACATGTATTTTGCCGCCAGCCTAAAGCTTTTATCAAGGGCCTGTTTGGATGTTTTGGAGTAGGTGGACATGAGTGGAAGTAGGGAAGTCATAAAGGCAAGCGGTATAAAAGTTACTGCATCAGTCAGCTGACTGGGGGGGGCGTAATAGCCCACTTCTATATTTCCTCTTATAAGGGAAATTAGGATAGTGTCTACCCTAATCATGACTGATGCGAAGATTCCGGATAGCCCAAGAAGAACCGCAGGCCCTAGCATCTCTCTCCAGATTCTAGTGTTAAACTCAGCTACTGCGCGTATTCTGCCAAGCAGGAGTACATAGAGTAGAATGAAGCTCAGGATGCCTGCCAGAAGGGTAGCTAGAACTATGCTGAACAAGCCCCCTTTCTGATATGAAATAAGTAGTATAGCACCTCCCAGCACTAGCTTGCTGGCCAAGTCTGCGAATGCCGGATATTCCATCTTTAGGTCTGCCTGGAATATGGTGCTGAGAAGGGAGAACATGCTTGTGAATACGAGTCCCAACAGCGCTATTAGCACGCCCGTTTTCACTTCAGAAGAATAACTGGCGAAGCTTATGACTGAAAATGCGATGAGGAAGACAAGCACGAAAAGAGCCAGCTTGATTCCAACGCCGTTTGCTATCAATTCTCTTGTCCTCTCTCTGTTTTTGCATATCTCCCTTACGATGACGCTGTTTATTCCGAGGTCTATAAAAACCCCGAAAAATAATGCATAGGCGATTATGAATGAGTAATTGCCATATCCGACTACCCCCAGGTATCTGGCTAGGTAGATGGCGATAAGTAGACCGATGAATCTGCTCACTGTATTCCATACTAGCACTACACTTGTATTTTTGGCTACTCTTCTAATTGTGCTCATTTGCTTGCACCTCTGGCTGTTGATCTACAAACTTTCTCAAATCTGCCTAAAAACTTTTTCCAGTTGAAGTTTTTTTCCACATATTTCCTCCCGTTCTTCCCCATCTCTTCTGCAATGCTCTTGTTCTCAGCTAAAAACTTCATTTTATCGGCCATCTCCTCCACAGAATTGACCAGGAATGCGTTCTGCCCATCTTTTAGTATCTCGCTTGGGCCACCCTCATTAACCGCAATGCAGGGTTTGTAGGAGCTTAGAGCCTCTAGAGGAATTAAACCAAAATCCTCATCAATTGGGGTGAAAAGAACGGAGAAACACTCGGCATACAATTTGGTTATTTCATTCGTAGGCAGATTGAGTTTTATCTCGCCGTATCCTTCAATCATTTTTTTGATTTTTTCATAGTATGCTACATGGTCTGGTCTCTCATGAATTAAAGCTCCGGCTATTATCAGCTTCCATCCTTTATCCTTGGTTTTTGCTCTGAATTTTTTGAATGCTTCAATTGCCAGCTCGAACCTCTTCTCAGGAGCTATTCTCGAGGGATAGAAGAAGTATTTCTTATAGTCAGTGCAATGGAACCTCTCGTAATCAACTCCGGGGTATAGGATTTCAGAATCCACCTTGAGGTATCTCTTCAGCCTACCTTGGGTGACCTTGCTCAGCGTGAATATATGCTCTATTTTTGGAACCAGTGAGAATTCTATCCTCCTGTAGGGCTCGATGAAAAACCTGTAGAGCGTCTTCTGGAGAGGGTTTCTTCTGCTCATCCTCCATTCGTATAAGTCAAATGCCTCTCTGTTTGGAGAGAAGCAGTACCATACCACTGGGCTGTTCCTATTCCTCACCCATTCGGAAGGTGTGCCCTGCGCGTTTATCACATCATAGTCATCAAGTTTAAGGGAGTAGAATTTAATTCCCGCAACTGCCGCATCCCTAATCCTTTTTGGGAAGGGGGAGAAGAGAGGTCCAACTTTTGTTGGTATAACCTCCACATCTAGATTTTTAAACTCAGAAAAGGTTGATTTGGGCTCGTAGATTGAGCAGTATATCTTAGCATCGAAATGCTGGGCGACTTTCAGCACTACCCTCTCGGCACCTCCTCTAGTGTAGAGAAATGGATGGGTTAGCACAAGCTTCATATCCGCACCCTATGCATATTGGAGATTTGAATGTAGGATTATTAAACTATTTTGCCATTGCATGGTCACTTCTCCTCAGTAACATCAGCATTGGCAGATGCCTATAATGTTTTATAAAGCTTGAATGTGATACTTTAAAACTAATGGAATCTCTGAGGTGATAGTTTGGCAGAACCATCCGAATCTTTCTGGGCAGACAGAAATGTCTTCATAACAGGAATAACGGGCTTCATGGGTTCCCACCTTTCTGAGAAGCTTGTGGGTATGGGAGCAACGGTATACGGGTTGCTGAGAAGGCATGCGGTCCCTCACTATCCCAATATAGCACATATGAAGGGAAAGATTAAGCTCATTGAAGGGAACCTTGTTGATATGCCATCCATACTGAGCGCGCTGAAGGAAAGTGAGGCTAGCGTAGTGTTCCACCTAGCGGCACAGTCCTATGTTCCTCTCAGCTTCCAAGCACCTTATGATACATACAAAACAAACATAATGGGAACTGCAAATGTGCTTGAAGCACTGAGGCATTGCGAGGGAATTGAGAGGATGCATTTCGCCGGGTCTAGTGAGGAATATGGCCTAGTGCTTGAGAATGAGCTTCCGATAAAGGAGACAAATCCTTTGAGACCTCTTTCTCCTTACGCTGTATCAAAGGTTGCTGGGGATTACATGTGCTACACGCACTTCAAATGCTACAAACTTCCAATTGTCAGGACAAGGGCTTTCAACCATACTGGACCTAGGAGGGGTTTGCATTTTGTCACAAGCATCATTGCAAGACAGGTTGCAAGAGGGATAAAGTTCAAGGAAAAGAAGCTTGTGATAGGAAACCCCGAACCGAGGAGGGACTTCTCTGACGTTAGGGATGTGCTGCGCGGCTACATGCTCGCTGTTGAGAAAGGCAAACAGGGCGAGGTTTACAACCTTGGTAGTGGTAAGAGCAGGAGCATAGGAGAGCTTGCAGATATGGCAATCAAAATTGGCGGGCTGGAGGGGAAGATGAAGGTTGAAATTGACAAGAGCAGGTACAGACCTTCCGAAGTTATGATGCTGCAGTGCGATTACTCAAGAGCAAAGAAGGAACTGGGCTGGGAGCCCAGGATACCTTTTGAAAAGACAATTAAGGATTTGATAGACTATTTCTTGGAGAACGAGAATCTTCTCAAAATAGAGGAATACTGATGAGGTGGGAGGAGACACCTGTCTTAGTGACGGGCGGGGATGGATTTATAGGCTCTCGACTAGCTGCAAGATTGAGAGAGTTTGGGGCAGAGGTTACAATCGCAAGCAATAAGGAGGGAGGCGGAAGCAACTTTCTCAGAATCGATGTTACAAAACCCTCCTCACTCAGCTTTGAAGGCTATGAAGTCGTCTTCCACCTTGCAGGAATTGCAGACCCCAAGGTTTGCGAGGAGAAGCCAGAGCAGGCTTTCCTTGTTAACTCCTATGGGAGCCTGAACGTGATGGAGGCTTGCAGGAGGAGCGGTGTTGAAAGGATGCTGCTCAGCTCCTCAGCTCATGTGTATGGGATGCCGCAGCACCTGCCTGTCAGCGAGGAGCATCCGCTCAGGCCTACTTCAACCTACGGACGCAGCAAGGTTGCTGCTGAACATATATGCGCAGCATACGGTGCAACAATACTGAGGTTTTTCAATGTATACGGGGCAGGGCAGAGAGGGGCTTATCTTATACCAACAATCCTCTCAAGCCTGGGAGAGGATGTTATAACGCTCAGGAACTTCGAATCGAGGAGGGACTTCACCTATATCGATGATGTGGTGGATGCAATGCTGCTCGCAATTGATTTCCCAGGAGAGCACTTCAATATAGGAAGCGGCAGCAGCCATACCGCGAAGGAGATTGCGGAGCTGTTTTTCAGGATAAGCGGGAAGCACCCGAAGCTTGCCAGCATGAACAAGCCAGATAGTGTGGCAAACCTTGTCGCGGATATAAGCAAGGCCAAGAAGCTGCTTGGATGGCAGCCAAAGGTGAGTTTGGAGGAAGGTTTGAGAAAGGTTTATGAGGGAGAGGCTGCGCTGAGGATAGAGTGAAAAAAGGAAAAAATGGAATGCTTCTATGTGTAGCTCACAAGCTCCATAACCATGCTGCCATCGCTGTAGCTCACCTTGAGGGGTACAGGAACGCTGCTTGTTGCCCAGTATGTCACATTTTCAAGCGAGTACTTGTTGGCAGTGAAGGTTCCTGCAGGCACTGTCACGGATTCACTTCCTAGGAAGGTCACCTGCGGCGTTGTCGTCTCAGTCCTTTCTGCTGAGTTTGGCCCCTCTGTTGGGCATTGGCCAGGCTGCTCAATATTCTGCCCTCCGTAGTTCATCACAGTCATCGTTTTCAGGCACTTGTAGGCCACCTTGTCAAGCCACATCTTTGAGGTAACTGCCACGCCCTGCACTGTCATATCCGTCTGCTGCAGCCAAGCTGCAGTCCCATTCACGGTATCCGAAGTTATTGAGGTTGACAGGTTCATTTTTGTCGTCTGTCCATCTGCGGTTGAGGTTATCTCATACTTGTAGCTGTACACTGAGCCGAATTTGTAAAGCTGGTCCAATCCAGTTGATGTTGGCGGTGCTGGTGTTTGATTTACTGGTGGTGGCGTCTGATTCTGGGGCGGTGTAGGCGTTTGATTGGCTGGTGGTGTTGGAGTTTGGTTTGCTGGCGGTGTTTGGTTAGGACCCGGCGCGGGTGGCTGCTGCGTGCAACCGACTAGCAGGATTGCTCCCACTAGCAAAACTAAAAACAGTTTAGATTCAATTCCCATCATATCATCTCCTTAGTTAGATGGTTTTACAAAGTTTATAAGCGTTATGTTGGTAATCAAGCGAGATGTCTCATACTCTTAATCTTCTCCCGCTCTGCCTTCAGAGATGAGTTGCTCAGCAGTTTCTGGATGCTTGCGCTGCTCTTATCAAGATTGAACCTTAGAATGTGGAAGAACTCCTCTCCATCTTTTATGATTTTGTCGCGTATGACGATAGATTTGTCAGTCTCCTTGAACTCATTGTAAACAGCTCCCAGGGTTTGTATCTCGCGCAGCCTGAGTGTTTCTGGGTTGAATACGAACGTCAGCTCCAAATCTGTCTTTATTGCATAGAGCTTCCTGCCATGCGGGCTGGGGCTGATGTACTCTAAACCTTTGTACGTCTCAGTCATTGTGATTGCATTGGTAGTCAGCCGCAATTCTCCGACTATCTCTCCATGAGACCTTGAGATGTAGTGCCCTGGCCCTTCCTGCGTCAGGGTTGCATGGGCAAGCCTTATCGTTTCCTTCTCCTTCAGCTTCTCTGCCATGAATATTTTTTGGGTTTTTGTTTATTTAAACTGTGTGGAAGGGGGGGGAGGTTGCAGCACCCTTTTTAATTTAGTAAACCATAAATTTAGCATGCAGAAAAAGCGCGTTGAACAACCACCTGAGGAGCAGAAACGCAATTTTGGGAAAGAGGAGATGCACCTAATCGGAGAGATTGCGACTCTGAGGCAAAAGATGCCGTTTGGGATGGGAGATGACATAATGGAAGTATGGGAGAGCAAAAGGAAATGCCATTGTGATGGCGTTGGGATAACAAGTGCGGTCAGGGTGGAAGTGCGCAATGCAGGCAAGGTTGGAGGAGTCACCGTTTTCGAAGTGAGGGACGGCAAGCTTTTCAGCAGCAGGTTTGACGCTTCACTCAAGCCGATTGCAGCTGCCTCCCGTAAAGAGATAGCAGAAGAGCACCTTAAGGATATTACTGGTTTTGTTAATCAAGGGGAGGAGAGAAAAGAGGAGTTCTTCAATCACATGATGGACTCAGGAGAAACAACCACGAGGGTGCAGGGCACAGAGAAGTACGTGCATGCACTGCTCAACAAAAAAATCGTCTCGGAGCTGCAGCTTGAATGGAAGATGTCCTGCAAATGGACTCGGGAAGGAGACGCACTGGTGATGACTCCAGTGAAGGAAACCTCAATCCCGATGAGAATAATATTCGGTCTTAAGAGTAGGTCGTTTATTGTGGTAATCCCAGAGGAGATGCAGCTTGCCCATGGACTCAAACGGGGGGACTACGTTGAGTGGAAGGAGGAGGGAGGGATGCTGTCGCTCAGGAAAGCCAAGGGGGTGGGGCAGTATTCAAGAAAGATCTTCGCAATGGGCGGCGGCAGCATAGGGACGACAATTCCAATAACATTTGCAGAGGAGCTGAAAGTATGCAAGGGAATGCACGGGGTCTGGACTTTTGACGATGAAAAAGTATGGCTTGAGCTGATGCATGAGAAGCCGAATATCACTTCGATTGCAGTAAGTGAAATAGCATATGCGGAGCAGTTTAGGGTGAGCCTACCCGCAGCTATTAACCCTTTCAAGGCGGGAGAGGAGGTTGTTCTTAAAGTCAAGGAAGGGAAGCTTTATATCACGCCTAAAAAGATAGCGTAACAGTTGGTTACGAAACCGCGTTATGTACTGCCAGTTAAGCCGAAGCAAGCTTAAGCAAGGTTAATATACTATACTTTAGTCTACTGCCGCATTTTAGATACTTTAGATACTAAATTATTTTTGGTGATATTCGAATGGCCGGGCCTTCTAATTAAATCCACCACCCAGTCAAGGCTCGGCCATTCTTTAATTCACTACGTGCGGTGAACCCCATGAAAAAATGTCCTTCATGTGGAAAGTTATTTGATCCTGAGAAAGATGGGTCTTTAGTATATTGTGGGATTTGCATCAGGGATGTAGAAGAATTACTTGTCGGCCCTATAAGAGTTGAGAGTTAGTAGCATCTACTGGGAATTTGATCCTAAAGTCAAAGCAAGCTTAAATATCAAGAAAGGCATAAATTGAGCATGCATAAAACAGTTGAGAAGTCATGCTTTTTCGGTGAGGAGAGAGTACGCCTCAAGGAGGGGTTTCCGCTCAAGCTTGGCGAAAAGGAGAAAACAGTTTGGGAGAGCGATACGACCATCTTTGACAGCACTCTCCATTCGAAGCCCGTTCTCCACATCGAGGTCTTCTCCCAGACAGGAAAGCTCCAGTGGACAGAAATAAAAGAAATTCTTAAAAATAGGAGGGAGATTAAAACGAGATTTGATGATTCCTGCAATCTAATCAAGGACGAGTCGCTTTCAAACGACCCCGACTATTTAAGGCTCGCGGAGCAGCACAGAAAAGAGATTCCTTCCTTTCTAGGGCGTGTAGCTAGTATTCAGGATTTATCAACATCTGCCAGAGACATCTTCCAACATTATGCCATGAAAACTGAGGGACAACTTAGGCAAGGGAAGCCCAAGGTAACCTCGCGCTCTTTTGAGGGCACAGCAATAATTCATAAGAATAACAGCATCAACATCCCAAGTAAGGCAGCACGAGAGATAGGTTTGGAGGGGCACAGGCAAATTTTGTGGACTGGAAGCGGGGGATACCTTGCATTTGAGTTGACGGGCAAGGTTAGGTATGCATCAAGGATCACACAGGATCAGCTAATAATAAAACATGGTATCGCGAAGGAATTTGGGTTGAAAAAAGGGATGATAATTCAATTTCTAGCTAATGACGACGGGAGCATAACCTTAAAAAAGGCTAACGAAAGACTCCCGGATGCTAGAGTTATACAGGAGCACGAGGTACGCAGGCAGGGCAAAAAAACGCACCTAACCATGCATGTGGTGGTTCCTCCAGAAATACAAAAATTGGGATTTAGAGACAGGCAGGTTGAGTGGATTAGAAAAGGGGAGGAGATAGTCATAAAGCCAGCCGATAACCTCTACCTCAGTGTTATTGTTGATGTTATAGTTGGTGGAAAATGGGACAGATTTCAGGTAAATATCCCGAAAGGCATGCCAGAAGCGAAGAATTTGAAAGCGGATACGGTGGTGGGTTTCAGATTGAATGAGAGGGGTAAAGTTCTTATAATTCCAAAGCAAGCTTAATATATCCCTGCGAAATAACCATACGGGTGGGGTATGCTTGGAGCAAAACTCAGAATTCTGCTTTCTGCGGTTTTATTCGTCTCCCTGCTCTCTGCGAGCAACACAACGAGTGAGGTCCAGTCGAACATGGCACAGAGCCTGTGCTATTTCAAGATACTAATTGTAGGCGTACTGCCGACAATCGCGCTTATTCTATTTATGATAACTCCATTCGCCATCGGGCTTGGGGTTGTCATACTCATTGCGGCATACCTGCTGCACAGGAAGAACAACCCGGAAGCGAAGGTGGATTTCATGAAGTTCAGGAGCCTTCCCACTGGGTTGAAAATTGGCATGGCTGCCTTCGCGATATCCCTCCTCACGCCGATGATGGGCGTACTTTGCATAGTCCTAGCCATTATAGCTCCGGTCCTAGTGAATCTTTTCATAGCCATGACAACCGGCACGACGGTTGCTCCGGCATGCTAAGCGAGTAGTTTAATATACTCCTGCACATTAACAGAATTGGGTGGTGGCATGGTATCGAAGGAATTCCGAGAAGGTTTTATCTTCGGGCTATCGCTGGGGTTTCTCTCGTGGCTGGTTTGGTGGGGAACCTACACGCGTATTAGCGATATGAACGCTGTCTCTTCACTCATCTGTCTGCCATTGGCCTTGATAGAATGGCTGTTGCCTGCCTTTCTGCTGTATTCCACACTCAAAACACCGAAGGGGCGGACTGGCTTCATGTGGGGGCAGTACTTCGCATTAATCATATTTGGTGTTTTGGCATTGTTTTTTGTTGGGTTGACGTAGTTACAAGGGGTGGTGAATTGATGGTGAAAATCCCTCAGGAGGTGGGGGACTACGAGGAGGTCATAGTATTCGGCCTGAGGAGAAGGCAGGTGATATACGCCCTGCTTACCATATTTGCGGTTGCTGTTGTCTACATCGAGCTTGAGTTCCTCGGAGCGCTGAGATACCTGCTCATGCTGCTCCTCGCATGCGCTGGCGCGGGATTCACATTCCTTAACCTGGAGGGCTGGGCCTCGGGCAAGCTCTCCTACTTGCGCTCGCCCAAGAGAATCGGTTTTTTGGATGAGAATGCTCTGGATTTCATAGATGTTTCCGATATACGGGATGGGGTTGCCTACATGAGGAACGGCGACCTGAAGGCAATCATACAGGTGCAGCCAATCAATTTCTCCGTGCTGGACGAGAGGCAGCAGAATGCTGTCTTTGAGTCATACAAGAATTTCCTCGATTCCCTCTCAGGCTCCTCATCATCAGATGTCATCCCACTGCAGATTGTTGTGAAGACTCACCAGCTCAACTTGGATGAATTCTTTGAGAACATAAGGAAGAGGGCTGAGGAGACGCGGGATCCGAGGCTTATGAAGTTCTCCAAATCTTTCGAATCCTTCATGAGGAATAGGGTTAGAGAGGAGAAGAGCATGTACCGAACTTTCAATGCGGTAGTTAGCGTTGGAAAGAATGAGGTGCAGGATGAGAAGGATAGATTGAGCATACTGGAGCAGCGGGCTCAGATTGTGATGCAGGGACTGACGAATGTGGGGTTGATTCCCAAAAGGGTGAATGATGATGGAATCATCCTGCTCTACTCGTCTTTCTTCTCACCATTATCAGAGCTGAACTCGAGCTACCTCGCTCCAGTAACATTGAGTGCGGATTGGAAGAAAAGGTGGGAGTCCGTGAAGGAGGAGATAAGAGAAATTTCAAAGTTCACCAAGAACCAGATGGATTACAGCAGCCCGAGTTCAATGCTATCATCGATTGTTGCACCTTCTTATATAAACACCAGCAGGGATTACATTCAGGTAAATGACAAATTCTACCGAACAATGGCCGTTGTGGGATATCCGGATTTGGTTGCTCCAGGCTTCTTGGAACCACTCATGACTACTAGGGGAGCTTTTCACGTATCGATATACATACAACCAACAAACTTCTCATCTGTGCTTGATTATTACAACAAGGTGCTGGAGAAGCAGGCGATAGACATAGCAACAGATGAGGCTGCAGGCAAACTGGTTCCTTACTCTGCAAGGATACAGAAGAAAGCTACTGAGCAACTCATAGAGATGCTCACAGCCGGCTCAGAAAGGGCATTTGTGCTGTCATTGTATATCTGTATCGAATCCGAAAGCTTGGAGAAACTTAATTTGTTGACTGACCTTGTTGTCTCTAAGCTCAATGAGATTAGGCTGAAGCCGCAGGTGACATACGAGAGGATGGATAGGGGGTTCAGAAGCTGCGCTCCACTGGGCTATAACCTGCTTGGCATTGCGAGGAACATGACTTCTTCCTCTCTGGCTGCGTGTTTCCCATTTGTGAGCGCCTATCTGGAACCGCAGCCCAAGGGAATACTCTTCGGTGAGAACCAACTGGATGGTATGCCTATTATCTGTGACATTTTTTCAAAATCTTTCGAGAATGCAAATGGGCTCGTGCTTGGCATGTCAGGCAGCGGGAAATCATTCTCAGTCAAAACAATACTGAGTAGGGCCCTCCAGCAGGGGGTGGATGTGATTGCGCTCGATCCCAGCGAGGAGGGGGAATATGGAAGTTTAACAAAGAGCATGGGCGGCAAGGTTATTGAATTCTCTGAAAAATCGGATGCGTTCATAAACCCCTTTCAGATAACTGAGCAGAGCTATGAGGAGAAGCTTTTCTTCCTGCACAGCCTCATGAGGTTCTTTGTATCCGAGCTGAGTGATGAAATGAAGGATTTGTTAGATGAGGCATTCGAGAGCATATATGCCAAGAGAGGCATAACGCATGACCCCAAGACATGGGGGAGGGAAGCTCCAACCCTGTCAGATTTGTATAACTACGTGGAGAAGGAGAGAAAGAGCAGCTTTGCGAAGAGAGCTGAGGCTGCCACAGCGGTATCTTCTTCTCTGAGAAGGTTTGTGAGAGGCTCCTACTCGTTCATAAACAGAAAGACGAACATAAAGAAGCTGGATGAGAGGTTCATCACCTTCAAAATAGGTTCTCTCCCAAAAGAGGTGAGGAGGATAATGATGTTCATAATTCTTGAGTTTGTGTATAACAGAATGAAGAAAGACTTGAGGAAGAAACTCCTTGTTATTGATGAGGCTTGGAAACTGCTCCAGACAGAGAGTGAGGAGGGTTACATTCTAAACATAGTAAAGACATGCAGACACCACAACATGGGGCTAGTTCTGGTAACGCAGGATGTGTATGACCTTGTCACAAGCAAGGCTGGAAAAGCTGTGATGGCAAACTCCTCATGGCAGCTCCTGCTCAGAATGAAGTCTTCTATAATAGATGACGTTGCCTCAACCTTCAAGCTCAACGAGACAACAAAGAACTATCTTCTGACCGCAGAGCCAGGAAGCGGGCTGTTTTTCGTAAACAACACATTCATACCTCTGAAGAACGTGGTTGGGGGTGATGAGTACAAACTCTTTACAACCCATCCTGAAGATAAGAGAGCTGAGTGAGATGCGCGCAAGAACTAAAATATTCAACAAGGTGACAGGGGAGAGCAGAAGCAGGAAGCTGAGAAACATGCTTATCTCTCTGCTGCTACTTTCAGTCATCCTCACAGTCTCTATATGGATTATTGTTGATATAATGAGTGAGAATCACATCCTCAGCGGATATCCGTGGGGGGAGATAAGGAGAGGGGAATTTTTACACCTGCTGGTTCTATTCATTCTCTCGTTCTCATCCTCTATATTATATGTAGTGTACTACAGAGGGATAACAGAGACCTCAAAAACCGCCCCCCTGTATCTGCTTGCAATCGCCGCAATTGTCATTCTCGCAAGGGTGCTTTTCAGGTTTTAAGTCGCCGGCTACTCCCTTGCTTTCATGTAGAGTTTTCCTTCCTTCACTTCCAAAATAGCCGTGTCGCCTTTCTTGAAAAATCCCCTCGCATCGTAGGGCAGATCCGCCCTGAAAAACTGGTATTCACCCCTACCCCACTTGGTCGCCTGGTATTCGATTCTGAAGTCCACAATTGTCATAATGCCTGGGTTCTTATGCATCGGCTCGAGCCAGAGCTTCTTGTCGTCGAATCCTAGGACCACGAACATCCCTGCCTCAAGCTTGGATTTCAGCGCGAGCGTTATTGGGATTGTGACTTCCGCCTCAGTGCCGTACCCCTTGCCGACCCTCGTTGCATACTGCCCGGCTCTGGCAGCCTTCCTGAGTGAGAGCTGTCCTTCCTCCTCCCTCCATTCCACGTAGTCCCCCACTTTTAACCCACCGGCAAGCAGCATCTCTCCAGGGATATTCACCTTGAGCGACAACCCGGACCGCTGCAATATCCTTGGGATGGCAGTCTCCTCCAAACGAGTCGCCGCCAGGTAGTCGCCTTCGGAGTCTCTGCCACGCTCGCATTTCCATGACGTCTTTCCACTCAGCCGCAGCTCTGAAGCGATTTCCTTGGGGAGATTTATCATGACCGCCCCGGTAGCCGTGACCTGGACCTTCCTCGCATACCTTCCGGTCCCCCGCTCGAATGCATGCTTGAAAACCCCGGTTGGCATCCCCGCAGGGCTCTTCTCCTTTAAGCCTGCCACAGTTTCCTCCTCAGGCTTCTCTGCCTTGTCTGCTTTCTTCTGAGCCATGCTTGAATTATGATGTTTTGATAATAAAAATAGTAGGGATAGGAAATACTTTTCAGGTTTTAGAGGCCGGCTGGCTCAGAAATACCCAAGAGGAACCTCCCGGCCTTCTACCTTCCCCGCGCATTAGAACCAGAATCGGAAATGTTTTGGTTTATTTCTGCCCTTTTTTCTTCTTTACTTCTTCTAACCGGTCTCGTACTGGCTGAGAGTTTAAAAACTCCTTAATCTTTTCTCCTTCTCTTGACCTCTTCTCTGTCGTTAATTCAACTGGCGGAATTGGTGTTAGTTTAAGTTCTCCCTTAGAAGTACTCCACTCAACAATTTTACCTGTTCTTTGAAGTGGCATATCCCCAAAAACTTCCTTTGGAAGCTCAATCTTTAACTCTTCCTTTTTCTTAACTGCTTCCTTTGGCATATACATCACCATCTAAAATTGCTCATTTCTGATATTTAAGCATAACAGATGAGAAAACGGCATCATCTGGGTGCTTTTCAGGTTTTAGAAGCTGGCTCATCCGCACTTTGAAGGAACAGTTCTTATCCAAGCTTGCTTTGGTTTTTAGTTAGTCCTTAATCATTAAATTTGAAGGTTGTTACTATACCCTCGAATTTTGGCTTGTATTTCTCGAATTTATCTTCCGCTGAGCCACACAGAATTTGATAGAATGTGTTGTTTTCTATGAATATTACATGCTGGAACTTAAGCGGGTAAGTTACGTTAAATGCATCAAAATTGTAACTTTCAACTAATTCGTATCCCTCTATTCCGCCAATAGTTCGTTTATTCTCAGATACAAGTGTATGGTTGTTTATAAGAATCTGCTGCCTACTTGAATTGATAAAGTCCTTAAAACTAAGATTGGAGGATTGTAATTCTGGAATTTCTAGGAATAATATGTTGCAGGTTGACTGATTATTCTCCTCGGAAGGGTCTATGGATACAATCATATCCGCTCCCTTAGCTTCCCACCCTTCGGGGTAGATGAATGAAAATTTGTATTTTTCATTTGCATAGCAGTTCTTTATGCTGCTCGTTCCGCACGAGCCAGCTGAGCATGTTTTTGTTTTGCACAATCCTGCGCTTCCAGAGCAACCAACCTGCTCTCCACTCAAATTGGCATGAACGCATTCAAAGTTCGTTGATGCATCGCAATAATCATTGGTGCATGAGTTGTTGTCATCACAGCTTGCAGGGCATTGCTTCGCCTGCGGTGAAGTGCACCCATAAATCAGTAATGCAGATACTATGAGCAGAATAACGAGTCTCTTACTCATCCAACCACCAATAACTATGCGCTATTCCGGGTATATTAACCTTGCTTTGGCTCTTCTTAATCTTCCTCGTCTTCCTCTTCATCTGCCTCTGCGTCTTCCTCCTCTTCTTCTTTCTCTTCTTCGTCTGTCCCTTTTTCCTCGAGCTTGTCTATCCCTGCCATTTCATCACCACTCAGTAGTAGTGTTCGATGGTATATTAAATTGCATGGGCTTGGTGCTTTTAGATTCTAGCTTCCATTTTTTTGGTGAGGTAAAGCTTCCCGTCCTTTGGCTCTAGAATGACTAAGTCGCCTTTTCCGATATGCTCCCCAAAGCCCTCTGGAATGCCCATCAAAAGGTTGTCCCAGTATTGCTTGCTAATTGAAGAAATCATAGTTATAAGCGGATTCTCCTTGCTCAGCTTGAGCCATAAGCCGTTCTCGTCAAACTGCCAGATGGCGAACATTCCCTTCTCGACCTTCAGCTCTTCTGCCACTGCTTTTGGGATAGTCACTGCTATGCTATTACTCGTACCACTCATTTTCGTTATTTTCCTAGTATTCATGCCAGCCCCCTCGGTTTTTCTCAGCGAAAGCAGATTGCCCTCTCTGCCCCACTCCACATAGTCGCCAAGCTTCAGCCCGGCAATAAACAGCATATCCTCGGGAATTACCACCAAGAAGGAGGTGGTACTTTTTTGAATTTTTACTGGAATTGCGGTTTCCTTTAACCTAGCCCATACTAAGGATTCCCCCTCCTGCTCCCATCTCCCGCAGTCTCGGTACTTCAGCTGCATCTGTGAAATCGTTTTTTTAGGTAAATATATAAGTCTACCAGCTTGAATTTTCGTTGTGGCGGATTCCTCCTGAATTCCAATCGAAGGGTTGAAAAAATCCACTCCACCTTTCTGGCTTTGCCATTTAGTTATGTAGAGCTTTCCATCCTTCGGTTCTAAGAGGGCTTCATCCCTCTCTGATATGTTCCCAATTCCTTGTGGTATATCGATAGAAAGAAAGTAACCATACTCCACCCTCGTTCGGCAAATTCTCGTGATGTGTGGATTCTCATTGCTGAATTCAAGCCCCAGCTCCTTCTCATCAAACGTCCAAACTCCGTACATCCCTTTTCTGACATCCAACTTATCCGCAATTTCTTCCGGGATTGTCATTGCATGACTTTGGCGAATCATACCTATCTGCTGGGCACCCGGCTCTCCTTCCTTGGCTTTCCGGATAAACAGCCGCTTGCCCTCCTCGCTGCATACGAGGTAATCCCCCTGCCTTAGGTCAGCAACAAGCAGCATGTCCTCTGGTATTGCTATCATCAGGGAGTCATATGCTGTCAGGGAGTCATATGCTGTCAGCGAGTTATGCACTCTCTGAACTCTTGCCTGGATTGCTGCTTCTTTTAGCGGAGTCATTACTAGGGTATCTCCCTCCTCCCATTTGCATGACATCCTGTCTTCCAACCGCATCTCAGAGACTATTTTTCTGGGGAAATATAAGGCTCTTACGCCGCTCGTACCCGTACTCTGAATTCTAGTTATTGTTAATTCTTCTTGAGCACCTATTGCATGCTTGAAGAACTCGCCTTTCATGAATTCTTCAAGCTTCTTCCTGTGCTCCTCCACCAGAGAAGAAGGTGAAGTCCCTCCTGCAGCCGGCTCTAGCTTGTAGTTGAAACGGCTTTCTAAAGGCTTCCCATCCTTAACCTCGTAGACGATGAATCCGTCATTCATCCCTGCATGGTGGAAGACATCCACCCTAACCGCGCTTGTCAGCCCGATGCTCGCACAACTGCATTTCCTTTTGCTCTCCCATACCTCCATTGTGCCGAGTTCCTTCTTTTCTTTAGATCCCCCAAGCATCAACGGCTTTATCTCCCCGGCTAGGCTCATCGTGTCTTCCCCGAAGGTGCGTTTCTGCTCCTCAGCCGGCGGTTCAAAAAGCTTTTTCTGCTTCCCAAGCATGATGAAATTATGCCAGCTGTTCTATTTAAGTCTGCTTTAGATTTAGACAGCCGCCCCAACTAATGCGCCTATCGCATAGCCGAGAATTGCCGCAACCATCCCAATAAGAGCAAGCTCTAGGCCGCTCTTCCACCATGTCCCCACTGTGAGTTTTGCTTTGACCGCACCTGCAGCGAAGAGGGCGACTGCCGAGAGAACCACGGACCAGAGGACTGCGGCTGAGATAGGAAGCAGTAAGAATGGTATGATTGGAACGAGCGATCCGACAATTGCTGAGACACCAACAATTATTGCATCTCTCAAAGGGTTCTCCTGCCCGCTTGGAAACAGCTTAAGCTCATCCTTCATCATCACGTCAATCCATCTCTTTCTGTCAGATGTTATTTTATCAACCACCTTCTCCAGGATGTTTCCCCTCAATCCTTTCTCATAGAAGATATCCCAGACCTCCTGCCTCTCCAGCTCTGGCATTTCGTCAACTTCATACTCCTCGTTTTTCAGCTCGCTCTCGTAGACCTCGTTGGCTGCCTTTGATGAGGTGTAGCTTACCGCGAGCATTGAGATTGATTCCGCAAATAATGCCGCAGCGCCGGCTATCAGTATGATTTTGGAGTCGTTGCTTGCACTTGCGACTGCCAGAACAACTCCTAGGACATTCACCAGACCATCCTGACCTCCTAGAATAAGCTCACGCATCTTCATTCTTTCAAGGCGGTGCATCTCCCTTTCCTTTATCTTTTTTCTCAATTCATTCCTCTCTCTTTCATTCATAATGCCACCATTGGAATTCCTAGAGAAGTTTCTTCTCATAAACATTTTCGTAGATTGGCCCTTTCGGAGTCAGAGTGCTCTTCTTGAGGAACACTCCTTCAACTGTGCATTTTCCGAGCTCAAGCTGCTCGTTCTCCTGGAGGAATTTCACAATCTTTTCCTTCTCCTTGAGGAACTTCACCCTTGCTAGCGTTATGTGAGGAGAGAACTGCTCTTTCTTGAGGCTGAGCCGGGCAAGTTCTGTGCCTAACTGCTCGTATATTTCTTTTAGCTCAGGTGCCTCCACTCCAACCCAAATGACACGCATGTAATTCCTGCTCGGGAATGCCCCCGCTCCTTTGCAGCTCATCTCAAACTTCCTGCAGCTCAGCTTGTCCATTGCATTAATTACTTTTTCCTTCATGCCCTCGTCTATCTCTCCGAGAAAGTGCAAAGTGAGGTGAAGGTTCTCTTTCTCAACGAGCTTCACTCCCTCAATAGAAAGCTGCTTCTGCAACTCAGCCATCTTTTCCCTAAGCTGTTCATCTGTCTCGACTGCAATGAATGCTCGCATAAGTATTTTTAAATGAAAGCTAAATATAAGAAGATTATGCTTATCATTGGAGTTGCTGGCATGAGGGCTGCCGGCAAGAGCACTGTCAACGAGGTTGCCAAGGAGTTTGGAGTGAATTCTATTGAGATGAGGAACATCGTTGTGGAGATGATGAAGGAGAGGGGCATTGAGATAACTAACAGAAGCTTGAGGGAGTTCGCGGGTGAGCTCAGGAAGAAAGAAGGTTACGATGTTGTTGCAAGGGAGATAATTAGGAGGATAAAGAAACTGAAAGACAAGGCTCTGGTGGTGAATGGGATAAGAGGTTATGAGGAGCTAAAGAGGTTCAAGGAGGCTTTTGGGGACAAGTTCGTTCTCATAGGTGTTTTTGCACCCCAGATGGTGAGGTTTGAGAGGGTGATGAGAAGAAACCTGCCAGAGGATCCGAAGAGCTGGGAGGACTTCGTGTGGGCTGATGAGAAGGAGTTGGGGTGGGACACTGCGGATTCATTCGCATTCTCGGATTATATGATTGTGAATACAGGAACAAGGGAGGAGGTTAAGGAGGAGGTGCGGGGACTTCTTGGAAAACTCCTTGGGAAGGGATAGATTTTTATTGGACTGGTGAGATATTTCTGCGGTTCGTATGAGGAAACTACTAGTAGTGCTCGTTTTACTTGCAGTAGCGGCGAATGCCACATACCTAAATGTGAAGGAGCCAGTTCCAAAGGAGGGGATGGTGGAGAATGACACAATCTTTATAGGGACTGCTGCCCCTGGACAGACAGTATACTTGGTTGCTGAAAGGGCGACTATTGGGGTATTGGATGAGAGGATACATGAAGTGGGATGGGACACGCTGATGATTGAAAATCTACCTGAGGGGTGGGTTGCAGAAGACAGCCCTCTGTATGAAACTCCCATGAAAGCCAAAATAAAGATAGCGCCTGATGCAAAGGATGGAGAGTATACATTCAAGGTAAAGGCAGTGGACGAGGGAAACTTAGATAACTTGGGGAACCTGACAATAAATGTTACGGTCGCGGTCAGCAAGGAAGTTTTCAGCATAGACGTTACTCCCACTATTGTGGATACGGGAGTTGGACAGCCTGCTGTGTATTATATTGACATAGACAACGCTGGTGCTGCAAGCGATACTTTCAGCATAACATCAAGAGGGATACCTGCGTGGGAATTCAGAAAAGATGTGCTGGTGCCGCATGCTATTGAGGTGACATTACCTGCAAGGAAGACTGTCACCTATGAAGTGGTTAGCAATGAGGAGATTGAGAAAGAGATATTTCTGAACGTTACATCCCTTTCGAGCAGCCAGATAAGCAAGGAGATGAAGGTTACGCTGAGGGCAAAGCCATCTCTTATCTCGGACTACAAGGCAACAGGCCATGGTCTCTTGGTGTTTCCCCTTGTAGAGAGTCCCATATATTCAATCATAGCTTTCTTCTCAAAATTACTGCTCTAGGTAGAGTAGATGGAAAACCGCATTTTGAAAAACCGAAAAATGAGCGAGAGCATTCGAAAGGCTGGAGAGGATGTTGCGGAGCTGATTCTTAGCGGAAAGATAAGGAACAAGGTTGAACTCTGGCAGGCCAAGGTGCGGGCAAGCGAGAGGTATGGCGTGGCAGGCGTGGTGAGAAATTCGGGCATATTGGCGCACATACCTGAGAGCATGAGGGAGAGTAAGGTTGTTGAGCTGCTTAGAATTAGACCAATGAGAACTATTTCTGGGGTCAATGTCATAGCTGTTATGACAAAGGGGGAATGCCCAGGGAAGTGCATCTACTGCCCGAGAGGAGAGAACGCACCAAAAAGCTATACTGGAAAGGAACCTGCTGCAATGAGGGCAATACAGAATGAATACGACCCTTTCAGGCAGGTGAATTCCAGAGTCAGGCAGCTTGAGGAGATTGGGCACAGGGTGAGCAAATGCGAAGTCATCGTAATGGGTGGGACATTCAACTCTATGCCAAAAGATTACCAAGAGTGGTTTGTGAAAAGATGCTTTGATGCAATGAATGGTTTTGAATCATCAACCCTTGAAGAGGCGCAGAGTGCTAATGAGACTGCTGCAAGAAGAGTAGTTGGATTGACAATAGAGACCAGGCCGGATTGGGCTGGGGAGGAGGAGGTTGACGAGCTGCTTCGTTACGGCACTACGAGAATTGAGCTGGGGGTGCAGACCCTGAGTGAGAAAGTTTATAGGAAAGTGAAGCGAGGGCATGGTGTTAAGGAGGTTATTGATGCCACAAGAGTATGCAAGGATTCGCTTCTCAAAGTCTTATACCATATGATGCCCGGCCTCTTTGCAGGAAAGGAGGAGGATGTTGGAAGTTTCAGAATGCTTTTTGAGGATGAGAGGTTCAGGCCCGATATGCTGAAGATATACCCCTGCCTTGTGATGGAGGGAACCGAGCTGTATAACCTATGGAGGAAAGGTGAGTTCAAACCATACTCCGCTGAAGAGGCTGCAGAGGTCATTGCAGATGCCATGAGATTTGTGCCACGCTACGTGAGAGTGATGAGGGTGCAGCGGGATATCCCTTCATATTTGATTGCTGATGGGGTCAAGAAGAGCAATCTCAGGCAACTGGTTGAGGAGAAGTTGAAGAAGGAAGGGAGGAAGTGCCAGTGTATACGCTGCAGGGAGATAGGTTACAGAGTTATGAAGGATGGGGTAAAACCGATTTTGAAGAGCATAAGGCTGAACAGGATGGATTATGATGCTTCTGGGGGAAAGGAAGTTTTCCTGAGCTTTGATGAAATGAAGCATGATGCGCTTGTTGGTTTTCTCAGGCTGCGAATTCCATCTGAGAGAGTCCACAGGAAGGAGCTGCGAGGAGCTGCCGGGGTGAGGGAGCTTCATGTTTACGGTGAGATGCTGCCTGTTGGTAAAAAGAGGGTTAAGGAATTCCAGCACATGAGATTTGGTAGAATGTTGCTTGAGGAAGCTGAGAGGATAGCAAAGGATGAGTTTGGGTGCAGGAAGCTTGCTGTGATAAGTGGTGTGGGAGCTAGGGAATACTACTTCAAGCTTGGCTATAAAAGAGATGGACCTTACGTCTCAAAGGAACTGAAACACTGAAAATTTAGTGCACACTTTGTTAACAAATCTTGGGCTGATTGTTTTTCAATTCCAGTATGAATTATGGGTGTTGTTATCTTTATATCTATCTTCGGTAAAATGGGTAAAAAAATAGATACGTAATATCGAAGCAGGTTTACTTACTAATTTTGGTATTTTTTAATGGTGGTTTGTAGCCATTTGCCGCTTCCAAGGGTTGAGACTGGAAAGGATGTAACAAAGGAGCTGTTTCACTTGTAAACCTTCTTTCTGTGTCCCAGGTCAATCACATACAGCTTCTTTCCCGCCTCATCCAAATCTATGAAAACCCTGTAGTCGCCAACCCTCAGCTTCCATATCTTCACAGAAACCAGCCTGTCGAGGAAGAGGTGGGGCGAATCCCTTATCTCCTCAACTTTCCTTATAATTCTTGAAACTGCAACTTTGTCAAGGGAAGAGAGGGATTTCTCTGCCCTCTTAGTCCAGACAACCTCATAGGGCATCACTCAGCACCCAGGCGCCTTATAAGCTCCTTTGTGGAGAGCACCCTGCCCTCTTTCACATCTTTCCTGCCCTCCTCTATTCCTTTTATTGCCTCCTCGCTCAGCTGCTCCTTCTCAGCCATTTCGAACACCTTCATAAGCTTGTTGAGTATCTCATCGTATGTCTCGCGCGTGTACTCCTTCAGGGAGAGAAGCTTCTCCCGCGTTTCCTTCTGAATCTGGATTGTCGTAAGCTCAGCCATAGAACCACCAGTAGTTATATACTACCATATAAGTTATTATACTGCAGCTATATAAACCTTCCTCCTGCTACCGAGCTATGAAGCTGGAGAGTATAAGATTGGAGGAATAAGTGCTTATTAAGAAACAAAAGTAAGTTAAGTTTCACTTACTAAACTTCAAAATTAGTAAAAAGAAACGTATAAAATTTAGTGCACAACCTGTCCACAAAATATAAAAGTTAGTAACTTATTTCTCGAATTCTACAAGTCATAAACCATCCCGGGTATTTTGGGGAACGGCTGCGTTTCTCCCAGATGCTGCGCTCCCACTACCCAGCCCACAAGCCTTTCTATGCCTATGCCTCCACCTGCGGATGGTTTAAGGCGCCCCTCTTTCGCAAGTTTCAAGAGCAGTTTGTAGTGCTCTTTTTTAATTCCATCCCTCTCCATTTTTTTGATGATTTTGCTGTACTCCCACTCTCTCTTAGCTCCTGAAAGCACCTCGCCGTACTGAGGCAGTATGAGGTCATAGTTGTCCCACTTCCCCTGTTCATCCTCAAAATCATAGAATTCTCGCGGGATGTTTGTGACCCACACCGGGTCGGTGATTTCAAGCGTTAGCTGACTCTCCCAATTTTTTCCATATTTTTTTTCAAGTTCCTTCATATCATAAAGTTTGAATGGTGCTTCCGGGGTCTTTAAAGTGCGGTGTCTCCCAAGGTAGGCCAACTCCTCAACAGCATCCCTCCTCAGACTGTCTATCAAGCCGCAGACTACCCCCTCAACAAAGCTTCTTATGTCTCTTGAGGAGGCATCCCTAATCTCAAAATCAAGCTGGGTGAACTCATATGCATGCCTGCCGCTCATTGCCCTCTCCCTTTTCTCAATTCTCACGTTTGGGGAGAGTATGAACAGCCTCGGGTAGAGCAGAGAGCATGCCACCATTTTATGAATTATCATGCTTGCTGTTGTTCTCACTGTCTTTCCGTATATCTCCACTGCAATGCGCTTCTCAATGGATGCCCCTGGGTCTGGCCATAAAGGGTCGGTTGACTCTGAGAATACCACTGGTAGAGACCATTCAAAACCGCAATCTACAAACCTGCAAGTGAGATAGTCCAGCACATTAGTCATGACACCCCCGATACGATGCCTTCTTTCAATCTCGCTTTTGTGAAGCTGCTCCAGAGGCTTCGGCATCTCAAAACCCCCTACTGCTCCACTTAGACTTTCCTTTAGACTGATATGTTCAATTTCCATGCTATCACACTCCGCACTGCTAGTTCATGCTGCAACTTCAATAAAAAGTTTATGTCAATTTTTTTGACATAATGTAGAAAAATGAGTATATTTATAAAGAAAAACCGACAAAATGTCAATATGCTCGATGAGAAGGATGAGCTTATACTCGCAGAGCTCAAAAAGGATTCAAGAATGTCAACTGCAGACATAGCGAGGAAGACAGGCTTGCCGAGGGTGACTGTTCATGAGAGGATAAGGAAGCTGAAGGAGAAGGGAGTGATAAAGCGGTTTACAACAATGCTTGACAATTCAAAAGTTGGAAAGCCAATAACTGCTTTTGTGCTCATCTCATATGACCCGCATCAGGAGATTACGCAGAGGAAGCTCGCTGAGAGGCTTGCAAAGCTCGATGAAGTTTACGAGGTGCACATACTGGGAGGTGAGTGGGACCTTCTACTGAAGGTGAGAGGAGAATCAGTTGAGGGAATCGGCAAGCTGGTTGTTGACAAGCTGAGGGAGATTGGAGGAATTGGTAGGACAGTTACGCTAACCTGCTTCTCAACTGTGAAGGAGGAGTTATAAAAGCTTGAAATTGAAAAAGGTGGTATTATGTATTCCAAAAAAATTCAGGATAAACTTAAAGAACTGGGAGTTGAAATTGGAGATAGAGTGAGGATTAAAGGCAGAGGGGAAGTCTGTGAGGGAATCCTCATGCCGAAGCAGGAGCTCGGCGACCCAGATGCGATTGTGATAAGGCTGTCAAACGGCTATTCAGTAGGCTTGAATTTCGAAGGGGCAGAGCTTGAGAAGCTTGAGGGGCATAAGAAGATAGGCTTCAAAAGCGGAGAGGATAAAGTGAGGCATGCACCAGGAAAGCCTGTTTTGTCCATAATCAGCACAGGTGGGACTGTTGCATCTAGAGTTGATTATACAACTGGCGGCGTCTATGCATCCTACAGCGCATCAGACCTCGTGAGCACAGTTCCCGAGCTGGGCGAGTTCAACATTGATTCGAAATTCCTGTTTGGGATAATGAGCGAGGATATGACTCCTGAGCACTGGAGGGAAATTGCAAAAGCGGTTTTCAAGGAGTTAAAATCTGATGCAAGTGGAGTTGTCGTCACGCATGGCACAGACACTATGCACTTCTCAACAGCTGCTTTGAGCTTCATGCTGAGAGATCTGAACAAGCCCGTTGTTTTCACCGGCTCCCAGAGGTCAAGCGACAGGGGCTCAAGTGATTCTTTCATAAACCTGCTCTGCGCAGCCCATTTTGCTTCAAAGTCCGACGTTGCAGAAGTCTCCCTTGTGATGCACGGCTCCTCAAATGATGACTTCTGCTATGCCCACAGGGGGACAAAGGTGAGGAAGCTCCACACTTCAAAGAGAGATGCATTCAAAAATGTGAATGATGAGCCTCTTGCAAAAGTATTCCCAAATGGTAAAATTGAGATTATCAACAGCAAGTACAGGAAAAGGAATGAAAGCGAAGTTTCTCTTGATGACAAGCTCGAAGAGAAAGTTGCACTGATTAAGGTGTACCCAGGAATAGACCCTGCGGTGTTTGATTTTTACCTTGGGAAGAAGTTCAAGGGATTTGTGATAGAAGGCACAGGCCTAGGGCATGTCCCTACAACAATTGAAAAGTACTCTCTAATACCGAAAATAAGGGAAGCAACTAGTGCTGGAATTCCAGTATGCATAACATCACAGTGCATATTCGGCAGAGTTCATGAGTTTGTCTACGCGAACCTCAGGAAAGAATTTGAGGCAGGTGCGATATTCTGTGGTGATATGCTCCCAGAAGTTGCATATGTAAAGCTGATGCATGCGCTGGCGCACAGCAAGGATTTGGAGGAAGTGAAGAAGATGATGCTCACGAACATTGCTGGAGAGTTAAACGAAAGGACTCCGGTGCTGGAATGAAATGCGGAATTGAGATCCACCAGAGGCTGGCAACTGAGAAGAAACTTTTCTGCAGCTGCTCTGCTCAGCCTAGTGAGAAGAAGCCTTTTGCAGTTGTTGAGAGGAGGCAGAGGGCAGTTGCGGGAGAGCTTGGTGAGGTTGACCTGGCAGCTTTGCACGAGTACTCCCGTGGTAGGTTATACAAATACCAGATATTTCCTGAAACAACATGCCTTGTTGAGCTTGATGAGGAGCCGCCCCATGATATGAATATGGATGCGCTGGAGATTGCTGTTGAGGTATGTCTTCTCCTCAATGCGAAGGTTGTTGATGAAGTGCAGGTGATGAGGAAAACCGTGGTTGATGGAAGCAACACCTGCGGCTTTCAGAGAACTGCTATAGTTGGATGTGATGGTTCTGTTGAAACCAGCAAGGGCAAAGTGGGTATTCAAATAATCTGCTTGGAGGAGGAGAGCTCAGGCATAGTTGGGGAGAAGAATGGTGAGATAACGTATAGACTGGACAGGCTGGGAATACCGCTCGTTGAGATAGCAACCGCTGCGGATATAAAGGATGCAAAGCACGCGAGAGAAGTTGCAGAGAAGCTCGGCATGATTCTCAGGGCAACAGGCAGGGTGCAGAGAGGGATTGGCACCATAAGGCAGGACATAAATGTATCAGTTCCTGGCGGGGTAAGGGTTGAGGTGAAGGGTGCACAGGAGCTTGGGCTGGTGGAAAGCATAGTGGAAAAAGAGGTGAAGAGGCAGACTGAACTGCTTGAGAAGGGGAGCCAGTTAAGGAGCGAGGTTAGAAGGGTGCTTCCTAGTGGCGAAACGGAATACATGAGGCCCATGCCTGGAAGTGCAAGGCTCTATCCGGAGACGGACGTGCCGCCAGTTAGAATAAGCAGGGAGTGGGTTGAGGAGATAAGGAAAAGGCTACCGGAGATGCCTGGGAAGAGGGAAAAAAGGCTTGCGGAATTAGTGGGGGGAGAGCTGACTAAGAAGATAATGCTTTCCGAAAATTATCCGCTGTTCGAGAAGATAGTGAATGAGCTGAAGGTTGAGCCCAAGCTCGTTGCAGCAACACTTGAGGAGACTGTGGTAAGTCTGAGGAGGGAGGGAATTCCTGTTGAGAACCTGAATGATAACAAATACCTGGAGCTGTTCATTGAGTACAAGTGCGGCAAGTTTGTGAAGGCTGCAATTCCTGAAATTTTAAGATACATCTCAAGGAATTCTGGAGAGAGCGTCTCTCATGCAGTGGATAAACTCAAGCTTGAGAAGATGAGCGAAAAGGAGCTGAGGGGAATTGTTGAAGAGAAAAAGAAAGCTGGAAAGAAGGGGAAAGAGCTCATTGGAGAAATAATGCGGGAGCATAGACTCAGGGTTGATATGAAGGAACTCTCGCAGATTGTAGGTTGATTACTTCACTGCTTTCAGGAATTCAACTGCGATATTCCTGATCTCGTCAGTGCTCTTAATTCCTCTCCATGGGTCATCAGGTTCCACAATGTTGACAACGACTATCTGAGCACCATTGAAGACAGCACTCTGGGCCGCGTTTAAGGTCAAGGCCCCCACGGGGATGACTTGCCAGGGGTAATGTTTCTTGTAAAGTAATAGGGTGAGGCAGAAGTCAAAGCAAGTTTAATATACCTTTGAATAGCAGATATTTGATGGGTGGTAATTTGGATTGGAAGGAGTTTCTGAAGCCAGACTGGAGAAAGATTGTTGCATTTGTAATTATCTTATCTACTTTCTTCTTAAACGCTTATCTAGATAGCTTAAGGAATTCTGAATTAGACCTGCCTACCCGAATTTTCCACATTTTTATATTTTTTATCTGGTTTTTCATCGGCTTTATCCCAGATATATTTGGAAAATGTATAGTGCAAGGCGGTGATTATTTTGTCTGGTGTTCTCCATATCATGAGTATTTTTATTATCTCTGGGATATCGTAGTAACCTATCTTATCTCCTGCTTTATATTCTGGGCTTATGATAGATTGAAGAAAAAAACAGAGAAGAAAACAAAGTCGAAGCAAGCTTAGAAAAGAAATGTAAACCTCGGGTTATAATCCCCAGGACGCCCCCACGGGGATTCGGACCCCGGACTCCGGCTCCGCAAGCCAGCGTTTTATCCAGGCTAGACTATGGGGGCATTAGGATTGGAGTATTTATATTTTACCTTACAAAACAACTTAAAGGTGATGTCCACGTTGAAGATTTGCGGTTCATGCGGAAAACAAACAAGGGTATATGCTGAGTTCTCCTGCCCTCATTGCGGTGAAGGCGTTATTGTGAGATGTCCCCACTGCAGGGAGACAACCAACACATACAAATGCAGCAAGTGCGGTAAGGAAGGTCCTTAGGAGGTTTTCAGATGGGAAGCGTTGCAGTAACAGCCAAGGTTTTTGCTGAAGACATGGAAGTTTTCGATAAGGTGAAAGACTCTATTCAGAAGGAGATGAATCCCTACAAGCTTGAGGAGGAGGAAGTTGCTTTTGGGATGAAAGTTCTGAAGGTGACTTTCGTTGTTAAGGACTCAGGTGGCGGAAGTGATATTGAGGAAAGGCTGAAGAAAGTAAAAGGAGTCAGCGAGGTGCAGGTTGAGGAGGTAACCTTAATCTGACTGGGATTTTGCCATACTCTTTATTCTCTCAACATTTCTCCTTATCCTCTCCCAGTGGGAGCCCTCCCAGAAAACCTTCTTGCAGCTTTTGCATATCCAGAAAACGTCATGCTTGGAGAGCAGTTCGGGCGTAACCTTTGTTTTCACATCTTTCTTTCCGACTTCCTTAAGCATTCCATTGCATAGTGGGCATAGGGCTTTTGAAGGTGCGTCTGAGACATCCAGCTTGAACCTCTTTATGAGAAGCACAAGCTGCTCCTCAGTGCTCCTCCTTGGAACAAGGAATACATGCACCCCTTCCTTCCTCGCCCTCCTGCACAGCTCAGAGTCCATTGTGAGAAGAATCTTGTCATTCTTCTTCGTGAATTTTATTATCTCGTTGTCATCTTCTGAGTCTGGGTAGAGGGCTTCCACGCCGAGCAGCCTCAGCCACCTGGCAAGCTTCTTAAGCATCACATCGGCAACGAACATATACTCTTTTTAGTATGTCTATAAAAATAAATATGTGATAGAGAGCGTCTCACTGCATAACTGGAAGTCCCATGAGGATTCATCTTTTGAGTTTGGAAAAGGGACAAATATCCTAGTGGGGCCCATGGGCAGCGGCAAGAGCACTGTACTGGATGCTCTCTGCTTCGCCCTTTTTGGGAATTTTCCCGCATTGCAGCACAAGCGCGTGAAGCTCTCCGAAATAATAATGAACAGGCCCGCAAAGAAGGAAGAGGCATGGGTGAAAGTGGAGCTTTCGTTGGATGGGCATACCTATCAGATTGAGAGGAGAATAAACAGCGAGGGAGCTTCGGAGGCAAGAATAAGCAGGGATGGTAAGTTCATTCAGGGCCCCCAGCCCCAGAGGGTTAATGAGGAGGTTGAAAGGATTCTGAAAATAGATTACGAGCTTTTCACAAGGGCAGTTTACTCTGAGCAGAATGGAGTGGATTATTTCCTCAGGCTTGGTAGGGGTGATAGGAAGAAGCAGATTGATGAGCTGCTTGGAATAAGCAAATTCGAGGTGATGAGGAGTAACCTCAGCACTGTGCTCAACAGAATAAAGGAGATGCAGGAGGAGAGGAGAGCTTTTCTTGGCAGCATGGATGTGGAAAAGCTCAGGAAAGATGAGGAGCTTGCTTCTGCAGATTTGAAAAAAGTTGAGAGAGATATGGGAGAGCTTAGCACGAAAGCAAACGGAATCAAGGTTAGGAAGAAGAATGCTGAGGCTGCACTTTCAAGAATGAGCCTGCTGGAGAGGGTTTACACAGAACTCAGCGAGAGAAAGGGTGCGATAGCACGCATGCTCCAGGACATGGAAAGGGAATTGGCTGGGAAGATAGCTGGAGCATCTCCTGAGGAAGTGGAGAGGGCTGATGAGAGAGAGCTGGGTAAAGTTGAGGATGAATTGAATGACGGGAGAAAGCTCATTGCCCAGTATACAAAAGAGATTGGTTCAACAAATGAAAAATTTAGAGTGGTGGAGGAGGAGCTGAGGGAAAGGACGGAACTTGAAAAAAGAATTGGTGGAATTAGAGAGAGTTTGGATGAGCTTGAGAAAGAGAGGAGCAAGGCAGAGAAGGAATTGAATGAGGCGAGAGGAGGGGTTGAGTGCGCAAAGCAGAGAATAACTGAACTGGATGAACTTGTCGCAGAACTTGGCAAGCAACTGACAAACTGCCCAGTATGTGATACTCCAATGTCTGATGATAAGAGGGAGGAGCTGCTGGAGAAGAGAAAGAAGGAAAAGGGAATGGAGTCTGAGAGGATATCACAGCTTGAGACGCTTGTTAGTGAGAGGGAAAAATTCCTCAGCAGCATTGCGGATAAGATGAAGAGTCGCAGTGATATTGAGGAAAGGCTGAAGAAGCTTAGAGGGAAGGAGGAGGTGGAGAAGCTGGCTTCAACTCTGAGAAATGTTGAGGAGGAACTCAGAAAGGAGGAAGTAAAAGTGAGGGAGATTGAAGCAAGGAAGGAGAGGGTGAGGCTGGCGCTGGATATTAAAAAATCTCAGATGCGCATTGAGGAACTGAAAGCAGAAGGGAAGGATGTTGATAAAAAACTCGGCGAGCTGAAGTTTGACAGGGATGCTATTGAGGCAAAGAGGAACGAGGTTAGAGAACTGAGCGTTGAGGAGAGGGGCCTTGCCGAGAGAATTGATGGATTCAGAAAGGAGATGGGCAGAATTGAGGAAATTGTAAAGGGTAAGAGGGAAGAAATTGAGAAATATGAGAAGCTTGGAAAAGATGTTGAGAGGTATGGATTGCTGTATGAGAACTTCACATTATTCCAGAATTCAGTTGCAGAGACGCAGGCAGAGTTGAGGGGAGAGCTCATAGATGCAATAAACTCAGCAATGGAGGAGATATGGAAGGTGGTCTACCCATATGCAGATTACCAAGGAGTTAGGCTGAATGCAGGTGAGGATGATTACGAGCTTCAGCTAAATGCTGGGGGGAGCTGGGTGAATGTTGATGGAGTTGCAAGCGGAGGGGAGAGGTCTAGTGCCAGCATTGCTATGAGGATGGCTTTCGCAATGGTGCTTGTGCCGAATCTGAGCTGGTTGATTCTGGATGAGCCCACTCACAACTTGGATGAGGAGGGGAGGAGGGCTCTGGGAGTAGTTCTGAATGAGTATGCGCCCACAATAGTGGATCAAATTTTTGTGATAACTCATGATGAGAGCCTCAAGGATGAGGCAAAAGCTAGAATATACTACCTCGAGAGAAACAAGGAAAAAAATGAACCAACAAAAGTGGAAAGCGCAAATGTTTTAAATACTGCTATGCACAATAACTTACTATAATTGGCGACAGTGGGTGCGGATAATGGAAGAAGAAACTGAAAAAACACGGCTTGAAGTCCTCAAAAGCTCTGGCTTGCTCTCGGAATTTGTGCGCAGCACCGAGGGGAAGTGGAATGAGGCGGACCTTGGGGAGTTGCTGGCCAGAATAAAGGAACAGGATATAACGATTTCGCCTGAAATAATTGGCACAATACTTGAATCAGAGAGAGTCGCTTACACCCAAAAAATTGCTGGGAGGAGCAGGGATGGGGAAGCGACAGTCAATTTTGATGAATTGGGCCTCAGAAAAAAGAGGGAATATTTAGAAAGTGAAATTAAAAGGAGGATAAGGTGAGAAGTTGATCATAACCATTGCATCGGGAAAAGGAGGAGTGGGCAAGAGCAGCCTAGTGGCGAACTTAGGTCTATGCCTGAGCGATTTCGGGGTTGACACTCTGATATTTGACGGGAACCTGAGCAATGGTGATCTGTCATGCATTCTGGGTCCGCCATTTCCAGAAACAACAATACAGGATGTATTCTCTGATGGGGTGAATTTCAATGACGTTATATTCACTCATCCTGCTGGTGTGAAGATGATAGCATCGAGCCTAGCTCTGGATGATATTGAGTCTATCTCTCCGCAGAATCTTTGGAGGGTGCGCACCCAGCTCAGCAGGGCAGCAGAAATAGTGCTCGTTGATGCGCCGGGAACTTTAGGAAACAATACTCTTGAGGCACTGAAGATAGCTGATAGGGTGATACTCGTAACCACTCCAGAGATAACCTCATTCTCAAACACATTGAAAACAAAGATGGTTGCTGAAAAAAATGGAGTGGAGATTTTTGGAACTGTGCTGAACAAGGTCAGGAAGAATGAGAAAAGCGTCAGGAGAATTGCCAAGGAGTGGCTTGGCACTCCACTGCTGTGCAGCCTGCCCTATGATAGTAACGTGATAAAATCCTCAGAATACGGCAGGGCTGTGCTGAGGCACAAGCCAAGAAGTCCTTACAGCGTTGGGATAAGGAAGTTCGGCGCCAAGCTGGCAAACGTGACCTACAAGGCGAGTAGGAGAAAGTTAAAGAGAAGGCGCTCTTAGTTCGCTGGCTGCTCTTTCTGGCGGCATGGTGTTTATTATTATGTCGCTCCCCAGCTCAAAGCCTGCAAGCTTAGTGACTCTGGGGCATATCTCAATGTGGAAATGGAAATCTGCATCTGGGGAGATGTGGAGGTAGTAGTTGTAGGGTGGATTGCTGAGAAGTTTGCCCAGTTTTCCGAGAATTGTTTTCAATGCATCTGCCAAAGAATTCTTCTCATCATCAGTAAGCTCTGTTATGTTTTTCACATGCCTCTTTGGAAGCAGCCATGCCTCAAATGGGAATCTTGAGGCAAATGGAGCGAAGCAGGCGAACTTGTCGCTCTCGAATATTTTCCTCTCTGAGCTCATCTCCATTGATATTATATCGCAGAATATGCATTTCTTAGATTTCTCGGAATAGTGCTTGTATGCGGCGATTTCATCCTCAACAAGTTTGGGTATCTGGGGGAGTGCTATAATCTGGCTGTGCTCGTGCGCAACCGATGTCCCAGCTTCCTCCCCATGGTTCTTGAAAACCAGCACGTATTTTATCCCCTCTATTCTGCTTATCTCCTCTATTCTGATGCAGTACATGTCCAGAACTTTCCTTATGCTCTCGACAGAAAGTTCCTGAAGATATTTACCATGCTGGTTTGTCTCAACAACTACTTCATGCTTGCCAAATGCTTGGGGAAAATTTACTGAGGTTGCGGGGTATATGTTTTCGAAGCACCTCACCTCCCAGCCCTTCGGTCCCCCAATTCGGGCTATCTCAGGGGGGGTGAGCTTCTCATTCCCAGAGCAGAAGACACACGTCCCTTCCTTTGTTTTGCACTCTTTCTGTATGAAATCATGCGGCCTCTTTCCTCTGTTCTCAGCGATGAGAACCCACCTGTCAAGCAGGCAGTCCTTCCTCAACTCATTCATCGAAACACCTCATATGAATGCCTCCACATCCTCCTTCTTCTTTTCCTTCAGCTCCTCAAACTTCCTCGCAAGCACATCTATGTCCTCGCCCTTGGTGGATTTCTTTGATTTCCTCTTTCGTATCTTGACAAACACCGGAAAATTCACTGCCTCCCCAATGATGAGAGCTTCTCCAACTCTCAGGGTGCTTATGCTTTTCAGCATGCCCTCATCAAGCGCCTCGCATCCCTCTCCTATGTGCTTTATATCATAGGGATTGGTCACCCTCATTATTATATGCGTGTTAGCCTGCGCCAGCGCAGTGGTGCTCAGCTGCACAGGCCTTTGGCTTATCAATCCAATAGATGCGCCGAACTTCCTGCCCTCCCTCGCTATCTTTTCTACTATGCTCTTTGACAGCATATCCTGCTTCGATGCTTTCTCCTTCGCGAAGTTGTGTGACTCCTCAACCAATAATATGAAAGGCGGTATCCTGCTCTTCTTCCTTGCCGTGAAAAGCTTCCTAGCAAAATATGCAACCAGGAGCTGCTTCTTCCTCATGTTGTCAATGTTGCTCAGGTCAATTACTGAAAGTTTGCCGGACTGCGCCAGTTCATAGACGCTTGGAGTGTCACTCTTTGCAAATACCCTAAGCGATTTCAGGGAAGAGAGGGTTGCCAGCAGTGGATTCTTCGTTGTCTCCTTCATGCTGCTGCCCTCAACTTTCTCAATCAGGTCATTTAAATCAAAAAGCTCCCCCTTGCTCTTCTTCTCCTGCCTAAGCCCCAGCAGCACATTATCTATATCCCTCTTCTGCGCGGAACTGAGCTGAGGCAGGAATTCTGCGAGTATCTGCGGAGATATCTTATTGAGCCCTATCCTTATTTTCCTGCCCTCAAAAATAAGCGTTTTAGCCCCGTATTCTGGTGAGGATCTGAAGCCCGTATACTCTCCATGAACATCAACTACCACAACCGCTACTCGGCCCTGCTCGGGTCTCCTCTCAAGCAGCTCCTCAATCAGAACGCTTGCGAGGTAGGACTTTCCCGCCCCGCTCATGGCAAGTATCGCAAAGTGCTTCTGCAGCAGCCTGTTGAGATTCACGCTCACTTCCAACTTGTGGTTCTCCAGCTCACCGAGCTTGAGGCCTTTTTCGTCAAATCCCAGTATCCCCTGCAAGAGCTTCTCATCAGCTAGGCTGACTTTTGAGCCAGGCGCCACTGGGAAAGTGCTCCTTATGAGTATGCCATCCCTATAAACCCCAAGCGCACGCACATTTGCGATGATGTACTCCCAGTCAGTTGTTGGGAAATTCTTCGAGAGGGATTCCCCTCCTCTCTCATATTCAGCAACGCTCTCCGCCCTCTCAAAATACCTGTTAGCTCGGGTTATTTCCGTTATGAACCCTATGAGGAGCCCCTCCTCTGTCTCGGACTGGACATAATGCCCCTTCCTCACCTTGTTGTTGCTCACAACGAAGGAGAACTCGGTTGTTGAGGGGCCGTCCATAGTCGAGATGACTGTTCCAAGTTCCATCAAATCAGTTATCCTTTTGGATATTTAAAAGCTTAGAGGAGGGGTGACTTTCCGAGCATTTGCATTATAGTGGGTAGGAAGATGAGGATGGCAAGCAGCACCGATAGTATGAAGGATGCGAGAATTGAGATGATAAGGGAGATTACGGCTCTGAGTGTATTGAATCCGTTAATTTCGCGTATAACGAGGACAGTAAGAAACGAAGTGTATATTAGGACTGCAAGGCTGCCCAGAAGAGTCAGCAAGACTCCCAGCAAAGGTACCAGCACAACTACAATTACAAATATGGAGAGCGGAAGCACCGCGAGCATCACATATGAAAGCAGGGAAGACTGCTGCACAAATGTTCCTTTGCCTCCAAGCAGCTTTGCCGGGAAGTGTAGAATGGCGGATGAAAACAGCCATGAAAGAATTGAGACTCCAAAACCGATGATGATGTTTATCAAAAGGGCAAACAGGAACTGCGGGCTGGAAATCGTCTGCACTCCCTGCCCTCCTGGTATGAACGGTGATAGGATCACAAAGGCTGCAACTCTTACGACAGTTGCAATGAGGTATATGAGGGATACGTTTATCACTCCATTTGTGAGGGATACGTACTGCTCAAGCCTTCTGATAGTTCTCACTGGTTCGAGGTATAGGGAGCTTACTGCCTCCAAGAGATGGGGAGATCCTCTCCCTTTGTATAACTCATTCCTGTCTATCTCGAACGACAGCATGGAGCGCGGGGAGCTTAGGATATTCCCGCATGCTGGACATTTGCCATTTGATGAGAGGACACAGTCTCCGCAGTAGAATAGGTTGCATCTCTCGCACATTGCAACAGCATCCTTGTCAACATGCTTTGAGCATTTCATAGTATCATCTAAAGGGTCTGCTGTCCCTTCTCAGCGGGAGGAACGAGACGCTCCTGCCAGCCCTCAGGAGCAGATTTCTGCATATCCTGTCTATCTCGTTTTTATCCATGGCAGCCCTCATGTCGGCCTCAATCAATATTGCTGGATAGGCATACTTCTGGTTTATTCTGCTCAGGGAATATATTAAAGATGCTGTTTCCCCTGCATCCTTCTTTGTTTTCAGAAACTCGACTCTCAGCGGCCTGTCATCCTTAACAGGTTTGAGGTAGAATGCATGTATTCTGGCTCCCCACTCCCCCAGATCCTTGAGGACCTGATGCTCTCTCTCAGCGCTGGAGTAGTGAAACTCAAAAGTCCTCTCCCCTTCGTTGAGGAGGAAGTGCAGGAAGGAGGTGTCGTGAGATGTTGCAAGAGTTCCCCTCTCTTCATTTGGGAGCATCCTCTCAAGAATCTCTATGAACCTCTTCCCCCTGCTGTCCTTTATCACTCCTATGAGCTGGCATTCTCTTTCCTCGCATAGAGAGTAGAGCGTGTTGTAGCATTTGAGCAGTGTATTGTAGAGTGGCCTTACTGGTGAGTCCTCTGAGGGCTTGTCCGAAATCTGCGGCACAATTGACCCATCAAGGAGAATGCTGTGCAGCTTGTGTTTCTCAACTGTCTCAGAGGCAACCTCAATCTCCTTCCTGAGCCTCATGAGGGATTTGTGCCATGTGAACTCATGCGAATCCAGAGCTGTCAATGCATCCTGCTCCACATCTGGGAGGCGGGAAGGATAGTAGCTGTGCGATACCCTCTTTGAATTCTTGTATTCGAATATAACTGAGAGAGCTCTTGTCAGAACAAGGTCAAAGCCGTGGAACTCCTGAGCGGCAAGACCGCCGTCAACTGCAGCCACCTTGCAGTTCAGCTCAATTGGCTCCACCTTATGAATGAGATTCTTCTCCAAGGCTTCGGGGTAGACTTCCCTTTCCTCTTCCCTCAGTTGCTTGGCAAGCTCTGCCCTTTTACTCTCCAGCTCCCTTATGCTGTCTATAAGTTCAGCAAGATTGTCATGCATATCCTTATTAATTCAATAATGAATTTATAAATTAGATTGAAATGAAGCAGGTTATAGTTGTGAGGAGCGATTTGAAGCTCGGGAAAGGGAAGCTGGCAGCCCATGTCTCCCATGCCTCGCTTGCTGGCTACAAGCTTGTCAAGGAGAGCAACCCGGAGATTGTTGAGGAGTGGGAGAGGGAGGGGGAGAAGAAGATAGTTGTGAAAGTGAATGCGGAGAGGGAGCTTTTCGAGCTTTATGAGAAGATAAAAAAAGAGATTCCCTGCACGATAATCAGGGATGCGGGCTTTACGCAGATAGCGCCCGGCACCGTCACCTGTTTAGTAGTCGGCCCCTGGAAGGATGAGGAAGTCGACAGGTTCACAAAGGATTTGAAGCTGCTTTGATTTGTGGATGTCAAATAGCTGGAATTTTTGTTTTTCCAGTACTAACTATCAGCATCTTTTTGTTTTTAGGGAGCTTATTCTTCATTTGCAACATTAGGGCTAGGCCGGCTATGCCGGAGGGCTCACAATTCACTCCTTGCGATTTTGCTATATCCATAGCCCTGCCCAGAAACTCCTCTTTTATCAGGTTAACGCTGGATTGGGGACCGCAAAATCCCGCGCATCTGTAGAACTTAATCCACTGTTCGTCATAGTGTACAAACGGGAGATGGGGAGAGTAGAGCTTATCCGCTTTACTTCTTGGATTGTTCGTGGTCGCCCCAAGAAAATTACAATTTCTTAATTTTTTTACATCTCCTCTAAGTCTCGGATCATGAATTTTTGTCGAAGTTTCCTTTTTTGTGATATTCAACACATTTTCATAGAGATTCCCAGTACCGAAAGGTATGAAGGCATAATCCGGGGAGTTATTTATTATCTCATAGCTAAGCCAGTCATAAAATCTGGTCGTGGGATCCAAAGCTTCATTTGATGTAATATCAAATCCATTCGGGTTGTGGGTTAGAATGAGAATTTCTCTGAAAGTGAGGGGTTTTTTTGATAGATCGGTTTCATAGATCTCGCATCCCATCTTTTTGAGTGCCTTTAGGATAGTTGGATTAATGAAATTAACGTCAATTAGAACCTTCAAATTCGGCAGCTTATATTTTCTTAGCTGGTTTTGAATTGCAACCGCTGCGGAACCAAAAGAGATTATGGACAGGTGGGGTAAGGAATTTTTAATCTGACCCCTTTTCTTTGCAAGAAGAAAATCCCGGTAAGTGACAACCATCTCCCAAGCCATCCTGTCCTTGTGCGTTCCCGTAGGGTTTACGCTCTCATCCTTGAGCCATACATTAGAAAAGCCCGGAACCTCGATTTTGTAGGTTGGCGTGGCCGGGAACTTCGGTTTGTCTGGTGGAAACTCAGGCTTATGTGGGTCATTCTCGGAGGCCACCACTATGGACTCCAGTATTTTTTCCTCATTTTCTGACAGTGCCATGTCTATCTGTTCTGCTTTCTCTAAAATAAAAGTGTTTCGGTAGTCTATTCGACAAACTCAAGCCACTCGTAATACCGTTCATCCTTTCCTTTCAGTATGTCGAAGAACCTTGCCTGCAGCTTCTCGGTCACTGGCCCTCTCTTTCCGTTTGCTATCTCTCTGTCGTCAACCTCTATTATGGGCGTGATTTCTGCAGCAGTCCCAGTGAAGAACGCCTCATCTGATATATACAATTCTTCCCTTGGTATGTCACGTATTATCGTTTCGATTCCCATGTCCCTTGCAATTTTCATCACAGAATCCCTTGTCACCCCTATGAGGATGCCCGCGTGCACCGGGGGGGTGATGAGCTTACCCTGCCTCACTATGAATATATTCTCCCCCGGTCCTTCTGCAATGTATCCGCTTATGTTCTGCAGTATTGCCTCATCATATCCTGAGCTTGTGGCTTCCATCTTTGCAAGAAGCGAGTTAACGTAATTTCCTGCGCACTTTGCCTGCGGCGGCACTATGAGGGGGTTTATCCTGCACCAAGAGGAGATTTTGGCTCTGACGCCTTTCTCAATCTTCTCTCCAAAGTACCTGCCCCAGGGTATTGCAATTATTGCAACATTGACCTTCAATCCTTCTGGCTCGAGCCCAATGTGTTCAGGCCCATAGAAAACAATAGGCCTTATGTAGCATTCCTTCACCTTATTGATTCTCATCAAGCCGAGGGTTGCTTCCCTCAGCTCATCCTTTGAGTATGGAATCTTCATGCAGTATGCCTTCGCGCTGTTGAACAGCCTGTTTAGGTGCTCCCTCAGCCTGAAAACTGCAGGCCCTTTATCCGTATTGTAGCATCTTATCCCTTCAAAAACCGCATTCCCATAATGCAGGGAGTGGCAGAGCACGTGGATCTTTGCATCCTCGAACTTCACATACTTTCCGTTCATCCAGATTTTTGCGAAATGATTCACAAACACCACCAGTAATATAAATTATTAGAGGTTTATAACATTTGAGGTGTAGGATGGGCTGGAAGGAGACATTTGAGAAAATTGCGAGCGAGCTCATGAAAGACCCAACTCACGACTTTGAGCACGTCCAGAGGGTTTGCTCCATCGCAATCCGCCTTGCTAGAGAGGAGAATGCTGATGAGGAGGTAGTGGTGGCAGCAGCGCTGCTCCATGATGTGGGGCATTCTCTTGGAGAGAAGGAGCATGAGAAGAAGAGCCTGGAGATAGCAGAAAGCCTGCTTGACATGACGGATTTTCCAAAGGAGAAAAAGGAAAGCGTCTTGGAATGCATAAGGAAGCACAGGTTCAGCAAAGGCGAAGAGGCTCTCAGTTTAGAGACAAAAATTCTTCAGGATGCCGACAGGCTGGACGCGATAGGTGCGGTGGGAATTGCGCGCTGCTTCCTCTGGAGCGGTGAGCACAGAAAGGTTCTGGGAGAGGCAATAAGGCATTTTAATGAGAAGCTTCTGAAGCTGAAGGATGTTATGAATACTGAGAGCGGAAGAAAAATGGCTGAGGAGAGGCATAGGTTTATGCTGGAATTCTTGGAGAAGCTTGAAAGCGAGAGAAACGAGACTACTCCTCAAACCTCTTCCACAGAGCCCTTTTATCATTGAGGAGCTCCTTCGCAACTGTGAGCAACTGTGTGCTCAGCCTCAGCGCTTCATCAGGTGAGAGCTTTATTGCCTGGGCGCTTGCCGAGTTTATTATCCTCAATGTCACCAGTCCATCCTTTGGGAAGCCGTTCATCAGCTGCGGCTCCTCGCTCTCTACTCTCAGGGCATTCCTGTGGTTCTCTCCCTTATCATCCTTCCACCAGTGCACAATCTCATCTTCTATAGGCATATCGGTCGCCATTAGAAGAGAGGTTTGCTTCATTTATAAAGCTTGGGAGGGGGTAACTTTCCGGTGAAGTATATAAACTGCGGATGAGCAATTCTTGCAGTGTATATATGAAAATCAAGGTTATTGATTTGCAGCGTTCCGTTTTTTTTAACGAAGGATGCAGGAGACACCTCCATGAGTTCACCGTAAAAAGCGATATAGGGAGACTGGCAAGCGAGAAGCCAAAGGAAATAGAGGAAGCAGCTGAGAGACTTGCCGTGGATGTCAAGGATGATTCACTGAAAAAAGAGCTGAAATTGGTTGCAAGCATAGCAAAGCTAAACAAAATTCAGGGAGATATAGCAAAGGAAGAAATTAGGATATACAACTTACCGAAACACATGAAGGAGAGTCATGATGTTGAGGGATACCACAAAGTTAAGAGCACGATAGCTGAGAGACTAAATGGACTAAATAAACAGAGGAGTATGACGACCGAAGAGCTGCAGGAGAGGTTGAAGAAGGAGCTAGTGTAGATTTCTGTAGTAACTGCATAAGTGGTTCAGCACACATACCCCGCATTTGGGCTTCTGCGCCTTGCATATCTTCCTGCCGTGGATTATGAAGTTTATATGCAGGCTCTTCTTCTCGTCATCCGGCACCAGCTTATTCATAAACCGGTGGGCTTTTTCAGGACTCATTTTCTGCGGTATTATGCCAAGCCTCTTCGTCACCCTTAGATTGTGGGTATCAAGGGGCATTACCGATTTGTTGAAGCGGAACAAGAGCAGCACTGCGGCAGTCTTGGGTCCTATCCCCTCGATTGAGCGCAGGAATTCCATCGCTTCGTCTGCAGGCATCTCCTTGAGAAAATCAAGTGTTAGCTTACCTCGCCTCCTTTTTATCTCCCCCAGCACATGCTTTATTCTCTTCGCCTTTATTCTGAGGAGCCCTCCAGAGCGAATAACTTTCTGTATGCTCCGCAAATCTGCTTTCAAGACAAGCTCCCATCTTGGGAATGTCTTCTTTAGGTTTGAGAATGCTCTTGCTGAATTCTTATCGGTGGTGTTCTGCGAGAGTATTGTCTCAACAAGCACATCCAGCGGGTCTCCTCTTGCTGTGAAATTGTGCTTCCCGTATTCTTTCTTGAGAAGCTCGCTTACTCTTCTTATTTTTTCCTCAGCTTTCACAAATTTATTTAAGGTGCGCAATATAAATTAGTTGATATGAAAAGGAGTGGCGTTTGTTCAGTCTGCGGGAAGGAGTTGGCAGGTTTCACCTGCAAGCTATGTGGAGCCTTGGTTGGAAATGCATGCTATGACACTGCAACGGGAGTTTGCATAAGGTGCAAGACAGGGAGGATGATACCTTGAGCTTGGTTGAGCTTGCGAAAGGAAAGGAACTTGTTGATGAACTAAAGTCTTACACTCCGAATAAAGTTGTTGAGGAGCTTGATGTCCTCTCAAAAAGACTGCCGAAACTGTGATTGGATGGAGCTGAATAAACTGCTTGAGGGCAATGTGGTCATTCTGGGAGTTGGGAACGAACTCAGAGGAGATGACGGAGTTGGGGTATACATAGCAAGCAGGTTGAATGGTAAAAACGTAATAAATGCAGGAGTCGCCCCAGAGAACTTCGTTGGAAAGATAAAGAGGATGAAGCCTGAGAGAATTGTAATTTTTGATGCGCTAGACTTCGGTGGCAGGCCTGGTGATATCAGAATTGTTGATGCGAGAAAAACTGAGGGGCTGAAAGTTTCAACCCACTCCTTACCACTTTCCTTCTTCTCAAAATTATTTGAAAAAACAGAAATCTACGTGGTTGGCATACAACCCAAGAGCAATGAGTTTGGAAGCAAGATGAGCAGAGAAGTCAAGAAGGGGGCTGAGAGGCTGATTAGTGGACTATGAGTTTTTCGCTCTCATCATTTTCGTGTCAATAATGTAGAGTATAACGCCCAGCAGAAGCGCTGCAGTGGCAATGGGCCAGATGTCAGGCAGGAGAGATAGCGCAAGTGCTGCGAATGTGATGATGCCCAGTATCGGCGGTATGGGATAGAAAGGTATCCTGAAGGGCGGTCTTGTCCTACGGTTTACAGCTATTGCAGCATAGTTGACAAACAGGTGGCTCAGTATTATCAGGAACGTTGCAAGTGAAACTACCTCTTTCAGGTTGCCTATGAGTGCGACTAAAGTCATTAGCAGACCTGTGAGCAGTATTGATACATACGGGGTTCCAAATGTGGGGTGTATGTGGTTTATGAACTTCGGAGTCTGGTGATTCCTTGACATCGAGTATATTATCCTTGAAACGGAGAGGATGATTGTGTGCAGCACTGTTGCAGTTGCGAATATTGCTCCAAGCGAGATGAGCCATGCGATAGACTCGTCGCCAGTGGCTTTCATCACAAGTGCAAGGGGGGAGCCTGAGGCTGCAAGCGTCCTGTAGTCCATAACTCCGACTGCAACGAATGTAACGAACAGGTATAGCAGAGCAGATATCCCTAGGGAGAGCAGAATTGCGAGTGGCATTGTTTTCTGTGGGTTCACAACTTCCTCAGAAATTGTCGTAACGTTGCAGTAACCCAAGTATGCAAATATCATGAGAGCGGCTCCGCCAACCAGACCTGGAAAGCCGTTTGGAAGGATATTCGAAAAGTTGGATGGTTTGACATGTTGCGCTCCCAGAAATACGAATAAAAGCAGCATTAGAACCTTCAGGATGACCAGCACATCATTGATAATTTTTGACTGCTTTGCTCCTATGACATTTATCAACGTGAAGAGCAGGCAGGCACCCACTGCGAGCAGATTTGCAGGAAAGGACATGAGGAATGCCAAATAGTCCGCCAAGCCGAGGCTGACTGCAGCACCTGCAACGATGTTACCAAGGATGAGCATCCATCCAGTCATGAAGCCGAGGAAAGGAGAAAGAACTTTGTATGCATATTCATAGGCTCCTCCCTCCTCAGGAATGATGGAGCAGAGCTCTGCGAAGCTGAAAGCCGTGAAGAGTGAGACGACGCCTGCAAGGATTACGGAGTATATGACGCCAGGACCTGCTATGCCGGCAGCTATTCCGACTATGACGAATATTCCTGCCCCGACAATTGCTCCAAGCCCCACGGATATTGCGTCAAACAGCGTGAGGCTTCTTTTCAGTTTCATCTGTTTTCTTGCCATATGGGTTGGTTGTATACGGGGGTATATAAAATACTCAGTTTTGAGTCGTTTATTGATTTTCTCTCAATACTTTGTTGAATCTTTAAATATCCCAAAAAGTTTTCGGAACTCACATACACCTGAGCAACCTTAGGCCATCGCCCTATGATATATACACAGACGCAGGGCCTAGGCAGAGGATTGAATGGACAGGCATCATGCTGGTGCGCAGGGAGAGCTGGTGGGAGACTCGGCTCAGCAATGAGAATTTCGCGGCATTCCACTCGAACATAAACGACCCTGCAGGGCTCAGGAGGATAGTGTCAGAGTTGAGTGATGAGACTCCCCTAGGAGCGTTCTATATGTATAAGGACTTCGTGCAGTCAAACAGAGCTCGGATGATGAGGTATGGTGAGCTGCTGAAGAAGGTGGGCTAGCTTTATGTTCTGCCCACCAATTCTTTTACTTCTTGGATTACATCATGCGGGATGCACCAACCTTTCTTCAGAGCATATTCACGCAACAACGAATTGGAATTCAGCGGTATGGGATTGCCCACCCTGAGGAGCATCGGCAGGTCCTGCTCTGTGTCCCCGAAAGCAAAGGAACTCTTCAGGTCGATTTTGTATTTCTTTATCAGTGAAGTCAAAAGCTTCTTTTTCTCTTCTGCAATGATAAGGTTCCTTTTTACTTTTCCTGTGTAGACACCATTTCTGGTCCTCATTTCAGTTCCATGGATTTCCCTGAAGCTCATGTTTTTCAGGATTGATACTACCTCGATAGGCGAGCCGCTTAGGGCTATGGTGAAGAAACCTTTTCTGTTCATAAGTGAAACCAAGCCTTTGGAGTAAGGGAGTATATTTTTGCTGTATTCCCTGATGAAAGATGAAGCAAGCTTCATGATTTCTGAATGCCTCTGGCCCTCGATTCCAGCTGCATACAGCTTTGGAACTCTGACAGAGGCGTACCGGTAGGTTATTTTCCCTTCCCAGTAAAGACGCGTGAGCTGCTGTATCCTGTCGTTTTTCTTCCTGTCAAAAAATCCCCTTCTTGCCAGGTAGTCCGGGAAGGCACATATTATGAAGCCCTTGATGAGAGTTCCATCCACATCGAAGAATGCGGCTTTTCTGGGCATTTGACCACTGTGTATTATACGCAAAGCGTTTTTTTAAACACGATAGGCTGTATACGCGCATGAAAAAGGGATAAATGGGTTCTCCCTCAATTAGTTACGGTGATTATATGGGGCTGATTTACACAAGCATCAGAGTCAAGGATTTGAAGAGGTCGGTGGAGTTCTACATGAAATGCCTCGGCATGAAGGTTGTCGGCAGGAGGAGCTGGGTTCCCGGTGAAAAGGTTGTGATGCTTCTCAGCAAGGACAGCGGGCAGCGCATCAACCTGATGCACTTCTCAAAAGGCTGCATGTGGTACACTCCTTACAAAGAGAATGGGAGCGAGCTGGACCACCTGATGTTCGAAGTGAAGGATGCCAAGAAGCTCTACAATGAGCTGGTTGTAAAGGGGGCGCCTGCCGCAACGGAGCTCTGGGAGCATAACGGCATGGTAATGGGATACATAAAGGACCCTAACGGCATCTGGATTGGGGTAAGGAGCGAGAGGAAAAAGTAGTCTCGGAGAGCAGGCTGTTTTGCCGTTTTACCATTTTTCACAATGTATTCTATACTAATTGCTATTCCCCCAACTTCTCCAGAATGTCAATTGCCGCCTGCTTGTTCAAATGCCTGTTGTTGTTCCCACACTGCGGGTCCAATATGCAGGATGGACAACCTCTTTGGCATTTGCATTTCATCAATCTCTCATGCGCCATCCTCTCAACTCGCTCGAACTTCTCAAAAATAATCTTTGAAAGCCCTGCGCCGTGAGGAGTTGAATCATACACATACATCCTTCCCGCAGGATAGCTCACGCCCCCAAGCTCAGATGGGTCTGCCCCTGTGAGAGCAGGCATCATTGCAATTGAGACATGCTCAACAGCATGCAGGCCTGAGGGAAAGTCCTCTGTGTTGAAAACTACCTCCTCAGGGAAGTCGAACCACACCGCAAGGGTGTCAAACTCATACTGCAGCGGCTCATCCAACTGAATCCGGCTGCTTATCCTCTCCTTCAGGTAATCCTTCAGCATGTAGCCGTAAACCTCATCCGAGATGTGGACTTTCCCGTAGGAGAGCTGCCCTCCCAAGGAATCCCTTTCGCCGAGCAGCTCAGTCACTTCAGCCTCTCGGTTGCGCAATGCGATAGTATACTCAGAAGTCTCATAGCCCAATCTTCTAACAAAGGCGGTTTTCTTTCCCAAGTCCAACTTCTCTGAAACGAACTTCTCCCCTCCGTGCAGGTAGATTGCTCCTGGGAAGAGCTCGCTGTAAGTCATCGCCTCCTCCCTCTCTCCGATGAACTTCTCGGCTTCCATGTCGTATATCCTTACTGAGGAGCCTGCGCTCCTTATGCTCATCTGCCTGAGCTGGCACAACGCCTTCTTCGTGGGAATCCAGCCTCCTGCAAACTCCTTGCAGAGTTCTTCTGCCTTCAGTTGTGAGAAGAGCTGCTCGCCCATGGGAAACGCGAGAATCTCCTTCATATCGGCTGGATAATCGCGCATGAGGGAAAGGAGATGAGGCTTCAGGATGAATTCGTTCTGAGGGTTGACGTAGCAGCTCTCCGGCTCGCCCTTCAGGTATTCGTGAGGGTTTTCAAAGTAGTACTGGTCAAGCGGGTTGTCGCGCGCAATGAAGACTGCATTCGCTTCCCTGCCCCTTCTCCCTGCCCTGCCAATCCTCTGGCGCACGCGCGTGACAGTCCCGGGAAAGCCCGCAAGAATTACTGAGTCGACAGCGCCTATGTCCATGCCCAATTCCAATGCAGATGTAGTCACAAGCGCATCTGTCTTTCCTGATTTGAACTCCTGCTCCAGTTTTCTCCTTTCCTCCCTGTCCAAGCCTGCGCGGTAGATTTTGATTCCATGCAGGTCTGTTTCATGCGCAATAATCCCAATCCTCTCAACGACAGAGTGGCTGTTGCCGAATATGAGCAGTTTCCTACCGTTGCCTATGAGCTGCCTTGCAGCCTTCAAAGCAAGAGTGGTGTAGCTCTCCCTCTCCTCGTTTACAAGAGGAGGATTCAGAAGGATGTGTCTCACTGTGCTGCGAGGAGCGTAGCGGGCGTCAACCAGGGAGAAGGGAACTCCTGCAAGCTGCTCTGAGAATTCCAGTGCGTTGCCAACTGTTGCCGAGCAGCAGATGAACTGCAGCTGCTTCTTTGAATACTTTGAATGAACCCTTCTCAGTCTTTTTATTATATTTGAGGAGTGGCTCCCGAATGTGCCTGTGTAAGTGTGTATTTCATCAATCACCACGAATTTCAAGGAGGAGATGAATTTCCTGAATAGATGTGAATTCAGGAGGATGAAGTGCAGCATGTCCATGTTTGTTATGAGCACGTGAGGCAGTTCTTTTCTTATTTTTTCTCGCATGTGTGCAGATGTATCGCCGTCATACACCTCGCTTTTCACTCCAAGCAGAGCGAACTCCCTGAAGCGGGCAAGCTGGTCCCTTGAGAGCGCTTTTGTAGGGTAGACCACAATACTTTTCTCTCCATGCAATGCCCCTTCTATTATCGGGACAAGGTAGACCTCGCTCTTTCCAGAAGCAGTCGGGGCGGTTATTACAACATTCTCTCCTTTCCTGACCTTCTTTATTCCATCCGCCTGGTGCTTGTATAGCTTCTCAATTCCCCTTGCCTGCAGCACTCCCATTATTTCCTTGGGAATTTCCACTTCCCCAAAGTGTGCCTTGTCGCCCTTCTCGATAAACTCCTTCATCTCGGCATCTAGTGAAAGCATCAGATATTAATGGGAAGACAACAAATAAAAGCGCATTTCAAAGTCCTGCAAAATCCTTCGCGGTTTTTCCCTGTGGGAATGCAGTCCCATTCTTTGCCGAAACTGGGAGTTGGTACTCCTCAGCAAGCCTGAGCAATTCGCTCAGGTCTATGAACTTGTCAACAGAGAGCACAGGGTATTGGCCGATAGGCAATTGTAATCTCTTGATGACAAACTCCTGAAACTGCAGGGTGCCGGAGCGCATCACCTTTATGTCCACCTTGCCTGCTTTCAGTGCATCCTTCGCAATCTTTGGCAGCATCTCAACCCCTCATTAAATTCTGAATTCCCTGCGCAATTTTTTCAAGAGTCTCAACTGGTGGAAGGGCAGTTGTCCTCAAGTGCGAGTCAAGCCCGAACCCGCTTCCTCGGGTCACCCAGACATGCTCCTTCCTCAGCAGCTCTGTGCAGAACTCCTTGTCATTCTTGAATTTTGTCTTAGTCAAATCAATCTTTGGGAATAAGTAGAATGCCCCCTTTGCTTTCTGGCAGCTCACCCCCCCAATCTCATTCAGCCTCTTCTGCATGAACTCTGCCCTTTCCTTTATGTTTTTCACCATGAATTTGAGGAATCTCTTATGAGCTTTAACATTTCTCAGTGCTTCAATGCCAGCAATCTGGGCAGGAGTGCTGGCGCACAGCCTCATAGTTGCAAGATTGCCAAATCCCTCCCTGAGCTTCTTCGAGCCCTCATCATCCTCGGGTATGGCAACCCAGCCGATTCTGAAGCCAGTGCCTCCCCAGTTCTTTGAGAGTCCGTTCATTATCACATGCGGCACTCCTTTTGCAACCTCTCCAATGCACGTCATTTTCTCCTTTACAAGAATCATCTCATCGTAGATTTCATCTGAAATAATAAGTAAATCATTATTCTTTGCAACCTCCACAACATCCTCCAAATCTTTCCTTCCGCACATTGAACCCGTGGGGTTGTTTGGGTTTATTATTAGGATGAAACGCAAATCAACTCCATCATTCTTTGCTTTCTTTACCTTCTCCTCCAAATCATCCTTTGAGGGTGCCCAGCCCTTCTCCTCATTCAAGCTGCTCAGCACAACGGTTCCTCCAAAAAGCTTTACTGCTGGCGCATAGACAGGGTAGTATGGGTTGAAGAGTACCGCCCCCCTTCCCGTCTCAATGAGCGATTCCGTGAGGAATGTCACTGCCTCACTTAAACCCTGCGTGACGAATATTTTTGAGGAGTCTATTTCAAGGTTGTACAATCTCTTGTATCTCTTAGAAATCTCATCAAGGAACTCAAAATCCCCAGGGGAGCGTGAGTAGAAAGCCTTGCCCTCCTTTAATGCTTTGCAGTATGCTTTCACAACATATTTTGCAGTTCCTAGGTATGGGACAGGGTCGCCTATGCTGGCATTGTATATCTCTGCACCTGTTTTCTTTATCTCCTCAGAGAGAGGGAACAGCTCCCTTATGGGATAGTAGGCATGCTCCATCCTCTCAGCTAGAGTATTGTTTTCAAATGACATATGCAACCTTGAGTTAGTTAGGGAGTATAATGTATTATGCTTCGCACATTTATTAATGTGCTTCCGCCCTCGTCTGCTCAGTCATCGGCGGTTCTGGGCTGAAAGCAACAGCCCCGTCTTTGGAGATGTACTCCAGAGACCTCTTCAGGATATTCATCGCACCATTATAATCTGCATTTGCCCGGTATTTGCAGTGAGGGCATTTGAACAATCCCTGTTTCACTCTTTTCCCTTCCTCACCACATCTGCTACATGTCTTGCTGGTGTAATCCTCCCTGATCTTCACAACTGCAATTCCCTTCAGATGTGCCTTGTATTCAATGAAGAATGAGAGCTTGTTGAATGGGAAGGCGTTGACTATTCT